>Ga0316611_1000105_pt1 | contig 35271 bp, 40 predicted proteins | sample MIS2016202_MG_FD_207675 | JGI IMG/M metagenome (GOLD analysis project Ga0316611, IMG submission 207675) | Microbial mat bacterial communities from Middle Island sinkhole, Lake Huron, Michigan, United States - MIS.2016.202 | ecosystem: Environmental > Aquatic > Freshwater > Lake > Sediment... | reverse complement strand
CTACAACATCGTTGCAGCCCATGGCTACTTCGGTCGTCTCATCTTCCAATATGCTTCCTTCAACAACTCCCGCGCTCTGCACTTCTTCTTAGGTGCTTGGCCCGTGATTGGGATTTGGTTCACCGCTTTAGGTGTGTCCACGATGGCATTCAACCTCAACGGGTTTAACTTCAACCAGTCTGTTTTGGATTCTCAAGGTCGCGTCATCAACACCTGGGCAGACATCCTCAACCGCGCAAACCTCGGTTTTGAAGTGATGCACGAACGGAACGCCCACAACTTCCCGCTCGATTTGGCATCTGCTGAGTCTGCACCTGTGGCTCTCACCGCTCCTGCGATCAACGGTTAAGATTCGGGTTTAACAATCTAATCTCTAACTTAATAAAGCCCCCTCATCGCGAGGGGGCTTTGTTTTATAAAGCAAGAAAACGAACACGGTGAATTTACTACCCTATTCCGACAATGCTGTAGTTGACATTCGCAAACTTCGAGACTACTGCCTTAACCAAAATCATGATGATGGTAAGCACAAAGCCCGTTTATTTTCTGCTATTTTAGGGATGACTGATGCTGACGCTGAAGAGCTACGCAAAATTCTTCTCAAAATTGTGAAAACCCAAGCGGCGTATCCAGGACGGCAAGATTCATATGGGAAACGTTACACTATAGATTTCACGCTTGAATGGCAAAATAGAACTGCAATCGTTCGGAGTGGCTGGATTATTGAAAATAATTCTGATATTCCAAGATTAACAACTTGCTATCCTCTCTAGCTTTTGAAGGTGATATGAAATGAAAATGAATACAGTCAAGTTACTTGATGTAGTCGCTCTGGTTGTTGATCTCCCCCAGTACAATTTGTGGCAGGGGCAGGTGGGTACGGTTGTTGAAATTTTGGCTGGTGGGACGGCATTTGAAGTTGAGTTTAGCGATCGCACTGGCCGTACCTATGAGTCTCTTGGGCTACGTCCAGAACAAATCATGGTGTTACATTTCGAGCCAATTGCTCCCAGTTCAACAACTGTAATGGTTACAGCATAGGCGGGAGAAGAATTCACTTGGAGCAGATTTCTGTCAGCCGCTCAAGCGAACCATCAAGCCAAAAGCTTTAATCGGTAAGGTTTCTATCCCGACTATAAATTTTTGTATATGATGTGCCCAGGAATTTTGAAAATCTTGATATTTATGTGTTAGACTAGCCCTGAAGTTTGGCTGTGGAAGAATTTCCACTTTCCATAACTCTCAACTTGGTGGCTAACCGCTGTGTAAGTAATGGTCAGGCAGACTACACAAGTAGCTTTGTGTTAGAGTGCTAATCTCTTTAGTCAAGAGGGTTTCTATGAGTGATAAAAAAGATCCAGAAGTTTACACTTTCGCTGAAATAATTGAAGAAGCAGAAAGTGAAAGCAAAGAAAGACTTAAAAATGGATTAGAGGATGGAGATTTTCGAGTCTATTTTGAAAAAAGTGACTTGACAATTCAAATTGAAAGGAATGGCAAAAAACTTTATGAAATTGATCTTGAGCGTTGTTGCAACCCAAATCAGCTTCTAGACTGGATTTTTCAGATTCATGAAAAAACTTGGGGAGAATCAGGTGGGTTGCTAGCAATGGTTTTAACCATACTTGATGACGCTTGTCATGATGTATTTGGTGAAGACGCTCGAACTTTATTTGGTGAAGAAGCTCAAACTTTATTTAGTGAAGGAGAAGCACTAAGTTGGAAATGATTTTGAGAGCTATTCAGCTATAAGATAAATTTTGATTTCAGTGTTTTTTTGCATAATACGTTGATTTTTTGGCTTGATGTATTATATCAAAATGGTAGCCTGTTCTTAACTACTTTATTGCAGCGGATGGACGAGTTATCACTCGTGGCAATCCAAAATTGAGCTACCGCAACTTATCTGGGGCGTTAGGTACTTATTTCTATTTACAGTGAGGGGCGATCGCCCCCCCGCACTACCACCGCACATCTTCATAAATTTCTGCCATCGTCAGCCTCAGATCGACAGATTCTAAATGGAGATCGTGATCTGCCTTCAGCACTTCCACTGTCCAATGGCCCGAAGGTTGGCGACGATAAACTTCCACTTCAATATAGTTCTGAGATACTAAGACATATTCCTGTAAACTCGCTAGGGTTTGATAGTGCATCAGCTTTTCACGCAGATCTGTCGTCTCAGTGGTTTTCGAGAGCACTTCAATAATTAAGGTCGGTTCAGTTTTGAAATAAGGCTGATTATCTTGGGGGTGACAGGTGACGAGAAGATCGAGGTAGTAGAAAATATCATCCTTCACCTTCAACTTCATATCCGACATGAACACTCGGCAACCCTTCCCCCGCAGATGGGGCCGGAGTAAGGCTAACAGATTCCCTGCAATCAGGTTGTGGGCTTCGCTTGCTCCCACCATGGCGAATACATAACCACTAATGTACTCATGGCGGATGTCGCTGGCTGCTTCGGCTTCGAGATAGTCCGCCACTGTCCATAACCCAAGGGGCGATCGCATCGGTCTTACTCCAAAATCCAAGGGGGTCTTAACCCTACTCTAAAGCAATGGGCAGCGATCGCCCCTCCCCACCGATGGCGAAAACCCTACCCGCTCTAGGGGGATAATCCCTAATCCAAGGTAGCCCCCCGACCCTTTAAAATAACAGGCATATTACGCTCTAAATCAAGCTCCTATGCAACCCACCAATCCTAATCAATTTACCGAAAAAGCTTGGGCTGCGATCGTCAAAACCCCCGAAATTACCAAGCAAAATCGTCAGCCACACCTTGAAAGTGAACACCTATTAAAAGCCCTATTGGAAGATAACGGCCTGGCCAACAGTATTTTTAGCAAGGCTGGGGCTAGTGTGCAAACCTTGCGCGATCGCACCGACGAATTTATCAACCGTCAGCCCAAATTGAGCCAAGTCAGCGACTCCGTTTATCTGGGCCGCAGCCTCGATACGCTCCTGGATCGGGCTGAGGCGCACCGCAAAAAGTTCGAGGATGAATATATCTCCATTGAGCATCTGGTTTTAGGCTATGCTCAGGATGACCACTTTGGTCGTGGCCTTCTGCAAGAAATCGGTCTCAACGAAGCCAAATTACTAGAAATCATTAAAAGTATTCGAGGCAATCAAAAAGTGACAGATCAAAACCCAGAAGGTAAATATGATTCTTTGGAAAAATATGGGCGAGAACTGACAGAACTGGCCCGGGCTGGAAAACTCGATCCCGTCATTGGCCGCGATGATGAAATCCGCCGCACGATTCAAATTCTTTCCCGCCGTACCAAAAATAACCCCGTTTTAATTGGGGAGCCGGGGGTGGGAAAAACCGCCATTGTTGAAGGATTGGCCCAGCGAATTGTGAGCCGCGATGTGCCGGATTCTCTCAAAGATCGGAAAGTGGTGGCCCTAGATATGGGGGCCTTAATTGCGGGGGCTAAATATCGCGGTGAATTTGAAGAACGCCTCAAAGCCGTGCTTAAAGAAGTGACCGAATCGAATGGGCAAATTGTCCTATTTATTGATGAAATTCACACCGTAGTTGGGGCGGGAGCAACCCAAGGGGCGATGGATGCTGGTAATTTATTAAAACCGATGCTGGCACGGGGAGAACTGCGCTGTATTGGAGCAACAACCCTTGATGAATATCGTAAATATCTTGAAAAAGATGCGGCGTTGGAGCGGCGGTTTCAATCGGTGATGGTCAATGAGCCGACGGAAATTGATACGATTTCAATCCTGCGGGGTTTAAAGGAACGGTATGAGGTTCACCATGGGGTGAAAATTGCTGATAATGCTCTGGTAGCGGCGGCAACCCTTTCTAATCGGTATATTAGCGATCGCTTTCTCCCTGATAAGGCCATTGATTTAGTCGATGAAGCAGCGGCTAAGTTAAAAATGGAAATTACCTCTAAGCCGGAAGAACTGGACGAAGTGGATCGCAAAGTGTTGCAATTGGAGATGGAGAAACTTTCCTTGCAAAAGGAAACCGATCAGCTATCTCAAGAGCGCCTCAGTAACTTAAAAAAAGAACTCGCTAACCTTAAAGAAGATCAATCTCGATTGAATGCGCAATGGACTTCAGAAAAAGCCGTTATTGATCAACTACAAACTATTAAGGAAAGAATTGATCAGGTTAATGTGGAACTCCAACAAGCCATGCGTGATTATGACCACGAAAGAGCTGGAAAATTACAAAATGGGGATCTGGCTGCTTTGCAGCGACAGGCTAATGAAGTTGAGAAAAAACTAACAGAGTTGCAAACCACAGGCAAATCTTTGTTACGGGAAGAGGTTTTGGAATCCGATATTGCGGAAATTATTTCTAAATGGACGGGGATTCCGGTGAGTAAATTGGTGGAATCCGAAAAGCAAAAACTCCTCCATCTTGAGGATGAACTCCATGAGCGGGTGGTGGGTCAAGATGAGGCGGTGACGGCGGTGGCGGATGCGATTCAGCGATCGCGGGCCGGTTTAGCTGACCCGAACCGACCCATTGCCAGCTTTATTTTCCTAGGGCCAACGGGTGTAGGTAAAACAGAATTAGCCAAAGCTTTGGCGCGTAATTTGTTTGATACGGAAGCGGCGATGGTGCGGATCGATATGTCGGAATATATGGAGAAACATAGTGTTTCCCGATTAATGGGTGCTCCTCCGGGATATGTGGGCTATGAGCAGGGGGGACAATTGACGGAAGCGATTCGCCGCCGTCCCTATTCGGTGATTCTGTTCGATGAAATTGAAAAGGCCCATGGTGATGTGTTTAACGTCATGTTGCAAATTCTCGATGATGGTCGCCTCACCGATGCCCAAGGGCGGACGGTGGATTTTAAAAACACGATCATCATTATGACGAGTAATATTGGCTCGCAATTTATTCTTGAATTTGCCTTTGATGAAAGTGAAGCCCAGTATGAGGCGATGCGGAGCCGGGTAATGGAGGCGATGCGGTCTAGTTTCCGTCCGGAATTTCTCAACCGGGTGGATGAAATTATCATTTTCCGCAATTTGATTAAGGCGCAATTGCGCAAAATTGTCCAGTTGCAAACGGAGCGGCTCAATCAACGGTTAGAGGAGCAAAAGTTAGGCTTACAATTGAGTGAGGAGGCGTTAGATTATTTGGCAGATAAGGGTTATGATCCTGTCTATGGGGCGCGGCCCTTGAAGCGGGCGGTACAGCGGTATTTGGAGACGGCGATCGCCAAGGAAATCCTGCGGGGTCGTTATCAACCGGGCGATCGCATTGATGTATCTGTTGAAGCGGATCATTTATTATTTAAACAAGTGCCGTCGGCGTTGCTGAAGGTTCAAGGGTAGGGAATGGGGAACGCATGGCCCTAGCCCTCGCATTCCGCAGGTTTGAACCAATAATGTTGGTTAATGGTGCGTCAGACACAAATCAATCGTCAATACGATCATTGATCCTGTCTGACGCACCCTACAATCAATGCGTAGGGTGCGTCAGATCGATTAACCCGAGACGCAAACGAGTAACTTAACGACTGACGCACCAGAGAATTGATATTAGATATTGTTCTGATTTGTCGTGCTGATTTTAGTCTGCTGCCAAAGGGGGAATCTCCGCCATTTGGGGATCAAACACTGCTGTTTGTTGTCCTTGACTACGGGCGGCAAACGTCAATAAATCCAGCGGCGTTTGCACCACATCGAGAATTTTCCCCCGGAGTAAAGCGGGGGGCAATTCCTTAACTACCCAGCGGGCGAGGCGGTAGCTTAATTCTTGAGCCGTGAGGGGACGCATTAAGGGGACACCGTGCAACTGGTGGAGGTATTGGTTAGACCGGCCATAGCGTCGCCATTGGCTGCGTAATTCCTTCAGCGTGCGGCGGTGGCGGTGCTGGACGATCGCCTCCGGCACAAACTGCCAACCGCAGCCGGTTGCTCGCAAAATTCGCCAACAAAGATCGGCATCGCCTCCGGTGGTGAGGTGGGGGCGAAATAAACCCGTTGTGGTGAGGAGCGATCGCCGCACCGCTAAATTCGCTGTTTGGCCGTAGGGGCAAAAGGGGTGATTGAGGGTGTGGCGTTGGGAGAGGGTGGTTTTCCGTTCGGCGTAGCGTTCTAAGATGCTATCCCCTGGTAATGCCACCACTTCACCAATCGTTAAACCGATGGCTTCATCCTCAAAAGGGGTGATCAGGTGCGTTAGCCAATCGGGGACAGGGCGACAGTCGGCATCGGTGAAGACCAGAATTTCCCCTTGGGCCGCAAGAATGCCCGTATTGCGGGCGGCGTAGGAACTTTGGATCGTGGCTTCGAGGAGCGATCGCCCCTGCAACCCTTTCACCCCCCAAGATGCCACCGCAGCGTTCAACAAAACAGGAGTCTGATCCCGGCTGTGGTTATCCACCAGCAAATATTCCACCTGTGCCCTGGGATAGGTTTGCTGCTCCAAACAGGACAGCAGATCCGGCAGATCCGCCGCCCCGTTATAAATGGGAACAATCACCGAAACCGTGGGGGAATAGGGTGAAAGATTTGGACTCTTCACCCCGCCTTAAACCAAGCTGTAGAGCAATCCCCCCACAAGCTGCACCAAAAACTGTCCCAAAAACGAAAGGGCGAAGAAGGCCAGCATCGGAGAAATATCTAATCCCCCCAGGGGTGGGATCAAGGAGCGAAACACATTTAAATAGGGGTCAGTAATCGGGCTGAGGGCACTGATCCCCTGTTGCGCCCAGCCAGCCCCTTGGAACCAGGTGAGTAAAACGCGGATTAATAAAATCACTGTGTAGAGATTGAGAAAGTTTTGTAGGCCAACGACCAAAACTCTAACCACATCAGCATCCATAGGGCAATTTCCTACTGAAATAACGACTTTCTTTGCATTGTACAAGTTGAGGCTGGATTATGGTTCTGGCGAGGAACCATTCACAGAGCCAAGCTGTTCCCGTACATCATCAATGGCCAGGTTCAACTGGGCAATTTTGGTTTCTAAGCTGCGCCGCGCCCCCTCAATGCTTTCCTCGGTGGGTTCTTGGCCTTCCAATTCTTCAGGGGGATTGAGGGGCGATCGCCTCGAAGCCGCCAAAGCCCCCACAATCCCCCCCACTGCGCCGCCAATCAAGGCCCCCAACAAGAAACCACTGCCGAATCCATCCCGTTGACTCATGATTTAAAATCCCCTTGTTTAAAATCGGCTTTAATCTGGGATTATTTTAAGTCCCAAAGGCGCGATCGCCCGCATCCCCCAAACCCGGCACAATATAGCCGTGGTCATTTAACCCCTCATCAATCATCGCCGTGTAGACAGTGAGGCTGGGATAGGCCGCGCTCAACTGCTGCAACGCTGGGGGGGCAGCAACAACGCATTCAATGCGCACATTGGCAGGATCAACACCCCGACTCACCACTTCCGCCATCGCCGTCATAATCGATCCCCCCGTGGCTAACATCGGATCAAGAATCAAAACCCGCGTATCAGGAGCCAATTGGGGCGGTAATTTATTCAAATAACAACTATTGTCGAGGGTTTGCTCATCCCGGACTAAGCCCAGATGGTAGGTGGAGGCCAGAGGGAGAAGGGTTTGCGCCCCATCCAAGAGGGCCAGGCCCGCCCGCAAAATGGGAACGAGGGCAATGGGAACCATGGGATCGATCAGCGTTGCCGGGGCCTCGGCTAAGGGCGTTGTCACCGTCGTTTCTCCCGTGGGGAGCCAATGGCGGCTGACTTCGTAGGTGAGCCAACGGCCTAATTCCGTCATCGCACTTTTAAACAGCACTGAGGGAGTATCGCGATCGCGGGCCACCCCCAGCCAATGCTTAATCAGCGGGTGATCAGGGACATAAACGCGCAATTGTAAGGTCATGGGGGCTTAATGTGGGAGTACCAACCCTTTAGAATACCGTGTTCTTCTCCACCAAGGCTAGAGCAATTTTTCCCCATGGAGGGGGCAAAACTCAATCCCTCAATGCTTCCTCACACTCAATCCCTCTCCTGGCTTCCCACTCCCCACTTCCCACTTCCCACTTCCCACTTCCCACTTCCCACTCCTCACTCCTCACTCCTCACTCCTCACTCCTCACTCCTTCTGCGGGAGAAAAGGATTTGAGGCGAGGCGAGGCGATCGCCCGATCCGCCCGCATCGCTTCCCCCACCGTCACATTCAACTGACTCCCCACCAAAATCACCAAGGATGTTAACTGCAACCACAGCAGCAACACCATCACTGTCCCCACCGCTCCATAGACCCGGTTATAGGCCCCGAAATTATTCACATAGAGGCGAAATAACCAAGAAATCCCCAGCCAAGACAGCGCCGCTAAGACTGCACCGGGCAACAGCGGCGTACCTCGATGCCAACGACTCGGCCCCAAACGGTAAAGCAGCACAAAAGCAATCACCACTAACCCCATCACAAAAGGAAGATTGAGGGTTCGCCACAGCCGCAAGAGTAAAAAAGTACCCTCTTTCACCCGATAGATGGGGAAAGTTTCCAGGATGTTCAACGTAGCAGCAATCAGTTGGTTGCCGATCAGGATGAAGAAGGCGGCGATCGCCAACAGCAAAATACTCGCGATCGTCAACAGCATCGCCACCCCCCGCGCCTGCCAAAAAGGCCGACGCAAACGGCGGGGAATGCGATGAATCTGATCAAAGGCATTCATCGCCGTACAGAGAGCCGAGGAAGCAATCCACACCGCCACCATAAAACTGATCGAAAACAAACCGCCATTCTTGCGCCCTGTAATTTCCGTGACAAAATTGCCCAACAATTGCCACATCAAATCAGGGATCACAATCCGCAAACTATAGGCCGCATCCCGCAACACCGCATAGAGTGAAGCATCATCCACCTGGACAAACGGGTTGAGGATATCGCGCAACAGCGTTTGCAAAGACTCCTCAAACAACCCCACCGCCGTCAGCAGGGCTAAAATCGCCGGGAAGAGGGCCAAGATTGAACCATAGGCCATTTCCGTGGCCAAACCATTGAGGCGTTGTTGCATCACCCGCTCAAGGGTTTGGCGCAGAACTGGCCCACGGAGATAGGTAAAAAATCGAATCCAAGGGGGCAAAGCCATTGGAAGCGGTGTTATTCCTCCGTGGCGGGTTCAGCGGCTTCCGTCGGTTGGGCCTGTCGTTGCTGCATGGCTTCCTGTTGACGACGACGAAAATCTTCCGTCGCCTTGTCTAGGTTGCGGCTATTGGATTCAAAATCAAAGGGGGTATTCATTTGGCGCGAGCGATGGATCAAATCCATCGGATTGAAAACGCCATCCCCAAAAACGGGATCCCGCTCGTTGGAGGGGAAGGGGTCGGTGGGGGATTGAGTCTGTCCCCAAGTGGGTGCGGCGGCGGCGGCGAGGATGAGGGTGGCGAGGGCGAAGGGGGAGATCAGTGTTTTGAGATTCATGGGGTTTAGGGGGGTTTAGGGGCGATCGCAATAGCCCCTATTCTAACAGAGGAATCTGATCTGCCGTGCCACTCCTAGGGTCAAGCGATCGCCCCGAAGCAAGGCGAGCAAACCTTTTCAAGTAGATCCGCAGGGGAACGAGTTTGGATTACGGTTCTGTGTTATCCTAGCGAGAAGAAATTAGGTTCGGTAGATTCAATGCTTTTTGGCTCGACAGATGTATCTCCGACATTTAGTTTCTCGAATGGATCGTTTGATTGTGTTGGAGATACCCATGTCAATTTATGTTGGTAATCTTGCCTATACTGTGACGCAAGAGCAACTTCAAGAAGTGTTTTCCGATTATGGTGAGGTGAAGCGCGTTTCACTGCCAATGGATCGCGAAACTGGTCGCCCCCGTGGCTTTGGTTTCGTAGAAATGGCTGAAGATGCCCAGGAAGACAAAGCCATTGAAGAATTAGACGGTGCGGAATGGATGGGGCGCGTCCTTAAGGTCAATAAGGCTCGTCCGAAGGAAACCAACAAGCGTTATTAATTCAACTTGGGGATCAATGCCCCTTTAGTGATATAAGTAAAGGCTTGGATTGGGTAGTGCGCTACCCCTGACCCGTTGGCAACGGGTCTTTTTGATTGTACAGTGGTAATTAAACCCGTAGGAGGATAGCGAATGACTCAGGTGACAGTGGGAGAAAACGAAGGCATTGAATCAGCCTTGCGCCGGTTCCGAAGAGAAGTATCGAAGGCTGGCATTTTTGCAGATATGAAGCGTCTGCGCCATTTTGAAACGCCACAGGAAAAGAAAAAACGTAAGGCGATCGCCCGACGGCGGAAAAAGCGGTTCAGCTAAACGCAACAGGTTTCCATTGCGCCACAACACCAAGCCAGGGGTATGAAGCTCTTCATGCCCCTGGTGCTGATCCGGGGATACCCCGAACTATTCCGCTAGCTCCGTATTGAACTCGTTATAGGATCGCCGCTGAAAATCCTTAGTGGTTTTCGCCGGCAGATCAAAAATACCCCGAAACACCCGATCAAGGGTTTCATAGGAGACTGTCCCCGTTTGATCAAACCGCACCTGACCGTTTTGATCAAAGATCACCGTCTGGGGTACACCTTCGCGGTAGTAGTAGGCGGGATCCATGGGTGTAGGTGTTGTTTCAGGATTGAGGGCATCAACGCTGATCGGTAAAAACGAGGTGCGGCGGCCATAGAACTCCTGAAGTCGCGAGACAACGATCGCAAACTGCTTACAGTCTTGGCTGTCGTCTACATAGAAAGTCAGCATCGTTGGCCGGCCCTGGGAAAACGCCTGAGCCAGGGTTTCCTTCACCGGAACAAGGGAGCCATTGCCCGCATAAAGGACGAAAATGTTGCCGTCGTAGCGGTCATCATTGATCCCTGCGAGGGCGGTGGGAGAGAGGCTAAACCAGCACAGGAGGCTGATCAGCACCACCAGCGCCGGCCGGAGGGCCAGCGTCAGGAGCGATCGCCCCATCGATTGGAAAAATAGAGACACGTTGATATATCCTCAGATAGTTGGAGTTCTGCTTGTATGATGAGGGCACTGGCCCCTTGGCTCGCAACTCCCAGTTTGAGCAGGGCATTTGTCGCACAGTGCTGAACAACACAGTAAGATAACTTAATATCATCAAGGGTGGACTAAACTCAATGCCCTACCATATTGCATGAGGAGTAGTTATGGCAGAACTGAATAAACAAGATATGCGCGATCGACTTGGCAATGTTGAGCAGATCCGAGAAATCCTTTTTGGTACTCAACTGCGCGATTACGAGCAACGCATCGAAAAACTCGAAGCGGACTCGGCGGCCATGAATCAGGAATTGCGCGATCGCCTCGATCAGATGCAAAGCACCCTCTCCGGGGAACTGAAAGCCATTGCTGATTCCTTAGAAAAAAAACTCAAGTACCTGAGTTTAACCACCCACGACGAAACCACCAAGCTATGGCAAAAACTCGAACAAACCAGCCAGAAAAACTACAATATTCTCGAAACCCTCAATAAAACCTTCACCTCTAAAACCGCCAGCCTCCGGGAAGAACTCACCCAAACCCAAGAACAATTTCAAACTGAAAGCCAAACCTTAAAAGTTAAAATCTTTGAAGAGTTAGAGAAATGTTTTTCAACCCTACGAGATGCCAAAGTTTCCCGAGTTGATCTTGCAGAAGTTTTGTTTGAGCTTTGTATCAAAGTGAAGGGGACAGAATTTGTCCCTGATTTGAAAGAAGCAATGGAAAATCATCTCCAAACGGATTTTCTTTTACCGGAGGAAGAACGCCCCCCCAGTAAACAAACGTCTCAATCATCCGGCATAATGTAGGAGGTCTCCCCTTGGCAATACTGCCCCGGCAACGTCTGACGATACCAAAATTAACCCCAGATCAGGAAAACCCGTGTCGTTACGCCGGTTTTAGCGCAATGGTCAGGGCTGGAAAAACAGACCAGGCAAGGCGAGAAATCACAACCCTATTGTTCTGAACAAAGGCAGTTATGCCTGTTTCCCCAGACGATTCCACCGCTCCTGCTCTGTCTCAGCACAGCACCATGTTCACGGCTACTGAATCGCCCCAAAGCAATGACTTTGCTCTGGGGGAACTGTTTCAGTTTCTCACGGAAAAAGATGTTCGCCCTCAGGGCCATCCCGTTGTTGCCGCGCCGCCTACTCGTAATGGTGTTAAGTCTGCCCTCACTAATGATGAGGCAGGGGAACGCCTGCGGCAACTGCTGCTCGATTTGCTCGATATTGAAGCCCAACAAGCCCAAGCTAACCCCGATGATTCCGAGGGGGAACAGGTTTGGCAATTACGGCTTCGCCAGTTGGAAAAACAATGCCGTGACCCCCGGGTGATGGGTCAGGTGATTTTTCCGATTTTTGCGGTTTTATTGCAGAAAAAGATTGCCCAATCCCCGGAGGAAATTATCCCCGCTTTGGCGTTGATTATTGACCGGGTGATTGAAACCCGGAGCCAGAGCGATCGCACCGCCCTCAGTAAAGTCCTCGCCACGGCGATTCCTGGGGCGATTTCTAAACAATTGGGGGAGGCCCCCAACGAGGTGATCCAAGCCATTGCCCCCGCCATGGGCAAAGCCATCACCGAGCAAGTCCGCCTTGATCGCGATGCCATGGTGGACGCGCTCTATCCCGTGATTGGCAATACCATTTCCAAATACATGGGGGAGGTGGTCAGCCAGATCAATACCCGCGTGGAGCAGACCTTTAGCCTTCAGGGGATTATGCGTCGGCTTTCCCTCCGGTGGCAGGGGATTTCCGATGCGGAGCAAATTTTGCGCGATGCCCTTCCCTTTCGGGTGCAGGCGGTGTTTCTGATTCATAAAAATTCTGGCCTGGTGATCGCTGAAGTCCAGCAATCCGGTTCCCAAGCCTTAGAAGCTGATATGTTGGCGGGAATGTTAACAGCGATTCGCAGTTTTGCCGGGGAATGCTCCACCGACCCCCGCCATCAATCGGAACTAACCAAAATCGACTACGAAGATTTTCAAATCATCATGGAGGTGGCGGGCTATTGCTATATTGCCGCTGTCACCCAAGGTGATCCCCCGACGAATTTTTCGATTAAATTACGGCAAACCTTGAGCGCGATTATCCTCAACCATGGCTATGGGGGGCTACTGGAGCAGTTTGATGGGGATACCCGCAAGGTTCCCGATTCGATTCCGCAACTGTTAACGGAGTTGCTGGTGGCTCCGACGGTGTTGGAAAAGCCGCAGGTACGACGGCGACCCCTGCCGGTGGGTCTGCTGATTTTATTGATTCTGTTGGGGATTCCTTTGGGGTGGGTTTACTATCGCCATTGGCAAAAACAACAGGTCATCTTGGCGGTGGATGAGGCGATCGCCGCGACTCCTGCCTTAGCCCTTTACGCCATTCGCCCCCAAATTGAAGGGGAAACGTTGATCTTGATTGGGAAAGTGCCTAGCCCTGACCTGCGGGAGGAGGCGGGGATGGTAGCCCTTGATGTTGCGCCGGATTTGGTACTCGACAATCAACTGTTAACGGTGGTGGCTCCCCCCGACCCGGAGGCGATCGCCGCTGAAGCCCAACGCCTCACCCAAAGTTTTGGCCAAATGTTGGGGGCGATGCTCACGAGCCGGTACGATCGGGTCAATCAGCAATTGATTGTCGAAGGGGGGGCGATCGCCCCCGAACGGATCACCCCCCTGACAGAAAATCTGCGGCAGATCCCTGGTGTAGAATCGGTGATTTTAACCCTCAGCGGCGACCCCTCCCCCACCGCCCAGCGACTCTACTTCAACCCCAATTCCATCATCATTGCCCCCCAAGAGCAGACCCAAAAACTAGAGCCTCTCATGGCATATTTACAGGCCAACCCCAATATTCGCCTCCAAATTATCGGCCATACTGATACCAGTGGCACGGAAAAAATTAACCGTCAACTGGCCCCGGAGCGGGCTCAGGTGGTCAAAGATGCCCTAGTGCAGTTGGGGATCAATGGCGATCGCCTCGTCACGGCCGGAACCATCGCCCCCCCTCCCCAAGTGACCGAGAGTGATGCACTATGGTTAAGTCGGTGTGTGCGATTTGAAGTCCTCAATTAGGTCAGGTTATGGTCACAGTTTCCAAGAAAATTTGTATGGTGGGGGATTTTGGCGTGGGAAAAACCAGCCTGATCCGTCGATTCGTGGATCGGGAATTTAGCGATCGCTACCTTTCCACCGTCGGCGTGAAAATTTCCCGCAAAGTCATCCCCCTCGCACCCGCCGCTGATATTGATGAACTGAAGCTGCTGATTTGGGATTTAGAGGGCCAAACCAAGTTTAAAGCGATCACCCCCACCTATCTCCAGGGTTCTAGCGGTGTGCTGATCGTGGCCGATGTCACCCGGCCGGAGACGATCAGCCATATTGAGGATCATCTCCAATTGTTTTTTGGAGTGAATCCAGGGGGGTGGGTGGCGATCGCCCTCAACAAAACCGACCTCCTCGATAGTGACGAAAAAGCCTACTTACAAACTAGCCTCCAATTTGACCCTCCCCATATCCTTGGCCCTTACCTCACCTCTGCAAAAACCGGCGACAATGTTGATAAAATCTTCACGGAACTAGCAAGAGAGATGTTGTCCTAAACGCAATTGCCATCACCTTCATTGTTGGATGATTAGTCATGAGTCCTCGAATTAAACCCTTCATTCCCCATCATCTGGAATACATCATTACCGATGGTGATTTTTTAATTGTCGAGTTTTCTTCAGGGATTGAGACCATTCTACAAGAATCTCTAACAATGGGGTTTGATCTGCGTCGCTTTTTACCCGAATTAGTCGGCAGCGAAGCCATTGCCCATCAAGTTCTTCAGGGAGATACCTCACACTTTACCCTGAAAGAAGTTGCCCATTATGGCCATAACAACGCCAATCATCTTGTTTATATTGACCTAAATTTAGAGCGTTTAGATCAGGAGCATTTAATTCTATTTATTGATGATGTTACCGAAACCGCATTACTCAGACAATCCCTCGTTCAACGGGTTAATGAAACAGAACTATTGCTCAATGCCCTCAAACGATCTGAAGACTATAACCGCAAAATCATCACCTCCATGGGAGATGCCCTCCTCACCACCAACCTCTCCGGCAATATTAAAACCGTCAACCCCGCCACCCTTGAACTCTTTGGTTACAGCGAAAGTGAACTGAAGAATCAACCCCTCGCTGTGCTTTTCCCCGATGATTTGCCCGCCGTCCTAGCACCGCAACATTGGCGGGAAAGCGCCATCCATCAAGATATTGAAGTCAATTGCCAAACGAAGCCAGGGGAAATCCTCACCATTGCCTTTTCCTGTGCAATTATTCATGCCCAGGGCAGCAATTTACCCGTGGTGATCTACATCGGCCGCAATATTACCGCCCGCAAACGGGTTGAGCAAGAAATGAATGCCGCCTTAGCTCAAGAAAAAGAACTCAATGATTTAAAATCGCGGTTTATTGCCATGACCTCCCATGAGTTTAAGAATCCCCTTTCCAGTATTTTAATGTCCGTTGAATTACTGGAAGAATTTTCTCTAACCTGGCATCCGGAAAAGCGGCTCCGTCATCTGCAACGGATTCGCCAATGTACGACTCAAATGAATAATTTACTAGAAGATATTCTTGTCATTGGTAAGGCCGATACGGGTAAACTTGAGTTTCATCCCCAACCGTTGAATTTAAAACAGTTTTGTCAGGATTTGGTGGAGGAACTGCAATTTTTGGCGAGTGAAAGTCATGAAATTGTTCTTAAACTGGATGAAAGTTTAGCCCTTCAGTATCACCTCGATGAAAAGTTATTGCGCCATACGTTTGTGAATTTACTCAGTAATGCGGTGAAGTATTCGCCCGAACATCCCCGCGTTGAGTTTCGGGTGGGGGAAATTGAGCAAACCTTGATTTTTGAAGTGCAGGACTATGGGATTGGGGTTCCGGAGGAGGATCAGCCCCGCCTGTTTGAAAGTTTTCACCGTTCCCGCAATGTGCAGGAAATTAGCGGTACGGGGTTGGGGTTGTCGATTGTGAAGCGGGCGGTGGAATTACAGGGGGGAACGATTGAGTTTGTCAGTGCGTTAAATGTGGGGACGACGTTTACGGTGCGGTTGCCGGTGGGGGGTTAAGCAATGGAGCAGTTAATTATGATGAGTCGCTATCCCATGGCTGGCCAGACGAAAACCCGCTTGATTCCCCGGTTGGGGCCGGAGGGGGCGGCCCGGTTGCAGCAGCAGATGACGGAACATACTTTGGCGACTGTGGCGCGGTTACAGCAATCCCGGCGGGTGAGGGGGGCGATCGCCTTTACCGATGGAGATTTAGCCCAGATGCAGGCCTGGTTGGGGGCGAGTTGGGACTATTGGCCCCAAGGGGAGGGAGATTTAGGCGATCGCATGGCCCGGGCCTTTGCCCACAGTTTTAGCCTTGGGGCCAGCCGAACGGTAATGATTGGTATTGACTGCCCCGACTTGACCCCTGCACTCTTAGCCACGGCCCTGAACGAATTACAATCTAGGCCCGTTGTGTTTGGCCCTGCCACCGATGGCGGCTACTACCTGATCGGCCTCGCTCAACCCTACCCAGATTTATTTCAGGGGATTGCTTGGGGAACGGATCAGGTTTTGTCCCAATCCCGACAAATTCTCAATACTGCGGCCATGCCCTTTGCCCTGTTGCCGACGTTAACGGATGTGGATTATCCCGAAGATTTGCCGGTGTGGGAAAAATACCAAGGAGACCAATAATGCGCTTATCTTCCCTGCTTTACCTCTCAGCGGGAACCATGCCCTCCCCCGTGGCCAATGAGATCCAAACGGTGAAGATGGCCCAAGCCTTAACAACCCAGGTGGATCACTTTGAATTGATTCTCAGTGGCAACCTGCGATCGCTCCTGGGTTGGGAGCGAGATTTTAATCAGCGGTTTCAGGATTGGTATGGCATCACCACTCCGTTTCAAATCACCCGCATTCCCGCCCTCACTTGGCGCACGCCTTTCCCCTTTCCACCGGGAGCCTATTCTCCCCGCAAATATCTCCGCTGGGCCGTGGGCTACTGTTGTCGGCAAAACCCGACGGTGGTCTATACTCGCACGCCCTACCTGGTGCGCCCCCTGCTCGCCGCAGGATTGCCGGTGGTGTTGGAATTCCATGAACCCCTCACCCCCCAGGCAGCAACTTGGTTTAAGCAACGGCAATTTTTAGGGATCGTGACGTTGGCCCCGGAGTTGCGATCGCAATATCAGTCCTTAGGGTTAGATTCAGATCAGGTTTACATTGCCCCCAGTGGCGTGGACTTAGAACCCTTTCAAATCCCCATCAGCCCCCGTGAAGCCCGGCAACGGCTCAGGTTGCCCCCTCATCAACCCATTGCCCTCTATGCCGGGAGCCTCTACGACCACAAGGGCATCCCGACAATTTTAGCGGCGGCGGCGCAACTGCCGGATTGCCAGTTTATGCTAGTGGGGGGACAGGGCAATGAGGTGGAGCGGGTGCGATCGCAGGCCCAGCAACGGGGCTTAAAAAACCTTCACCTCATCGGCTATCAAATTCAGGGGCAGATCCCCCTTTACCTCTGGGCGGCGGATTTGCTGCTCTTACCCACCAGTGCCCAATGGTTTTTAGCCAGCACCACCTCACCCTTGAAGTTATTTGAATACATGGCGGCCCAGCGGCCGATTATTGCTTCAAATTTGCCCAATATTGCCACCGTGTTGCGGGATGGTGAAAATGGTTGCTTAATTACGCCGGATGATCCCACCGCCTTAGCAACGGCCATTGAGAAAATCTTGGCCAATCCTGATCACGGTCAAGCTATAGCGAGCCAAGCCGCCCAAGATGTCCAAGCCTACCGTTGGCAACGGCGGGCCGAGGGGATTCTGGCCTTTATTGAAGGTCAATTAACCCTGTAGGGGCGTTGGCGTAAGCCTGCCGGAGGCACAAAAATTTTTCGCCCTCCGCCGCAACTCGTGAACGGTGCGTCAGCAACAATTCAACCCCCTGACGCACCCTACGATTTAAGGGTAGGGTGCGTCAGAGCGGTTAATCTATGATGCGAAAGAGCAGTGTCACGACTGACGCACCATTACCTGCGGAATATCGGCCACAAACCCGATTCGCCCTCCCCCTGCCCATAAAAAAGGAACGTCCTCGGACGTTCCTTTAAAAACTGCTAACGGCAGGGTTCGGCTGGCTCAACCCTGAAACCGTCGGGAATTTGAGAAAGCTTAAACTTCGTAGGTCGCTTGGCCGGAAAACTTCACCGTGATCGGTTCGGGATTGCGCCCAATGTTGCGGTCTTTTTTGCCCGCAAACTCGCGGCCTTCGTTCACCTTCTCAGGGAAAACACCATCGGCGGGGTGCAGGTATTGCAGTTCACCGTTGGGGAAGACGCGATAGATTTTAAAATCTTCAATTTTCGGCTTGAATTTGGTGCGCAGTTGCGTGCCCAAAGCCAAACACTGTTCTTTGCGAGCCAAATATAGCAGGTTTTCGCCTGTATGCATGATGGCCGCGCCGCCAGTGGGCATTTCAAACACTTGTTCCGTGCTGCTTGTCCAGGTGATCGCGTACTTCTCTTCAGTTTCCGCTTTCGTTAACAGGCCGCCCGTGCTGCCCCCAAACTTAGGAGTTTGTCCAGAAAGTGCCTCTGTCATAAACGTCTCTCTAAACGATGTGATGTTTAGTGGAATGCTATCACTGCAAGTGGAATTCCCCTGTAGATTTGTCAAGAACTGTAACAGTTTTGCGGAAATTCGTGGCGATCGCCCCTTTTTTTAGCCCCCCAGAGGGGCGATCGCCCCCCAGATTCAGCCCCGCCCCTGAACCGAAGGCCCTATAATAAACCACTGTTAAGAGCAGCATTATGGGGAAATCCAAGTGTTTCACCTCAGTGGTTACGAATATTTTTTAGGCTTTCTGCTGATTGCCAGTTCTGTGCCGATCCTGTCCTTGGTGGCATCGAAAATCCTCAGACCCCGTACCGGCGGCCCAGAGCGGCGCACCACCTATGAATGTGGCATGGAGCCAGTGGGGGGGGCGTGGATTCAATTCAACATTCGCTACTATATGTTCGCCCTCGTCTTCGTCGTCTTCGACGTAGAAACGGTTTTTCTCTACCCTTGGGCGGTGGCTTTCAGTCAATTGGGGCTACTGGCCTTCATTGAAGCCCTGATTTTTATTGCAATTTTGATCGTTGCCCTAGTCTATGCCTGGCGTAAAGGAGCCTTAGAATGGTCATGAGTTCTACCCCATCCTCCCCTGAAACAATTCTCAACCCCGTCGCTGTCCCCAGCGTCACCCAAGATTTATCGGAAAATGTCGTCCTCACCACCGTAGATGACCTCTACAACTGGGCGAGACTGTCCAGTTTATGGCCCCTGCTTTATGGAACCGCCTGCTGTTTCATTGAGTTTGCAGCGATGATCGGCTCCCGCTTTGACTTCGATCGCTTTGGTCTCGTCCCCCGCTCCAGCCCCCGCCAAGCGGATTTATTAATCACCGCTGGCACGGTCACGATGAAGATGGCCCCGGCTCTAGTACGTCTTTATGAGCAAATGCCCGATCCGAAATATGTGATCGCCATGGGAGCCTGCACAATTACCGGCGGGATGTTTAGCGTTGATTCCCCCAGTGCGGTGCGGGGTGTGGATAAGTTGATTCCGGTGGATGTTTATATTCCCGGTTGTCCCCCTCGGCCGGAGGCGATTATGGACGCGATTATCAAGCTACGGAAAAAGGTGGCGAACGAATCGATCCAAGAACGGGCCACAGTGCAGGAACAGCAGCACAAATACTATTGCACCACCCACAATATGAAAGTGGTGGAGCCGATTTTAACCGGGGAATATTTGCGATCGCCCGACCGCCAAACCCCTGCCAAACAACTCACGGAAGCCTACGGGCTACCCGTCGCCCCCATCCGCACCCAGGAGGAAGTCAAACGTGGCTGAAGCAACCCCCGAACAAACCCCCGAACAAACCCCCGAACAAACCCCCGAAACCGAATCCACCGCCCTCGTTGCCGGCCCCGTCTCCACCTGGCTCACGGAAAACGGCTTTGATCATGACCTCCTCGAACGGGATCATTTGGGCGTTGAACTGCTGAAAGTCGATGCTCAGTTTTTACTGCCCATCTGTACCGCTTTGCGGGCCTATGGCTTTAACTATCTCCAATGTCAGGGGGGCTATGATTTAGGCCCTGGTAAAGAGTTGGTGAGTTTTTACCATTTGGTGAAGGTGCGGGATAACGCCGACAGCACTGAAGAGGTGCGGGTCAAGGTGTTTGTCCCCCGTGACAATCCCCATATTCCCTCAGTCTATTGGATCTGGCGGGCGGCGGATTGGCAGGAGCGGGAAACCTACGATATGTATGGCATTGTTTACGATGGCCATCCCAATTTGAAACGGCTGTTAATGCCAGAGGATTGGATTGGCTGGCCCCTCCGCAAGGATTACATTTCGCCGGATTTCTACGAACTCCAGGATGCCTATTAACTCGGTGAGAAACAGCGATGAGTCGATGGGCTTGGGCGGTGCTGTTGAGCGCCTATGTGTTGGGGGTATTGGCGGGGAATAGTGGTGTTGTCCTGGGGGTGGGGTCTTTGGGATTAATCGCCACTGGGGGATTATTAGCCTGGCAAATGCCCCAACGATGGCGAGGTGGCCCCCATTGGCGTGTTTGGTTAACGGCGGGAGTGGTGGGGGCGATCGCCCTTCTCTATACCCATCTCCTCCAACCCCAACCCGGCCCCCAAGATATTAGCCACACCCTCCCCCGCATGGCAGGGGAGGAGGTGATCCTCGCGGGCCAAATTCTCGAACCCCCTCGCCTCACCCGTAAACAGCGCACGCGCCTTATCCTTGGGGTCGAGCAACTCAACAATAATGCTCAGATTCGCGGCAAAGTTTACGCTACCCTTCCCCTCCTCCACGGGACGGGCCTAGTGCCGGGGCAACGGGTGCAATTACAAGGCCGCCTCTATGATCCCCCCCAGGCCAGCACACCGGGGGGCTTTGATTTTCGGGCATTTTTAGCACGGCAGAGAATTTTTACCGGCTTTAGCGGTGAGTTGGCCGCAGAGCCGACGGAGCGGCCGGGGGGACTGTGGCAGGTACGGGAGCGGATTGTTCGCGCTTTTGTGGAGGGGCTAGGGAGTCCGCAGGGGGCGTTAGTGGCGGGGATGGTATTGGGTCGTCAAGCAGTGGATTTAGCCAATGATGTCCAGACCCAATTTATTCAAGTGGGGTTAGCCCATAGCTTGGCGGCTTCGGGGTTTAATGTGACGATCTTACTGGGGGTCGTGTTGGCCATAACGCGGTTTTTGCCCCCGCCGGTGCAGTTGGGGTTAGGGGTCGTGACGTTGGCGGTGTATGTGGGGTTGACGGGGCTACAGGCCTCGGTGGTGCGGGCGGCGGTAATGGGGGTGGTGGCGTTGAGTACGTTGGTATGGAAACGGCGGGTGCGATCGCTCGGCTTGATCCTCGTCACCGCCACGGTATTATTGCTCTTTAATCCTCACTGGCTCGCGGATGTGGGGTTTCAACTCAGTTTTATGGCCACCGTGGGGCTGATCACCGCTACCCCCTGGGTGATGGCGCGGTTGACTTTTTTGCCCCAAAGTTTAGCAACGGTGATTGCTGTCCCGATTGCGGCGATGGTTTGGACGCTGCCCTTACTGGTTTACTACTTCAAAACCCTGTCCCTCTATAGCCTAGTGGTGAGTATTGTCACCACGCCTTTGATTACGGTGATTAGTACAGGGGGGTTTGGAGTGGCGATCGCCGCTCTCCTTTCCCCCAGTTTAGGGGCGCTCATTGCCCTCGCCCTCACCTGGCCCGTCACACTCCTCTTTATCATCGTTGAATGGTTCTACCATCTACCGGGGAGTTTGCGGGCCGTGGGGGCGATCCATCCGCTACAAATTGCCCTCGTTTATGGGGTAGGGCTGGCCCTCTGTTGGCGGCCCTGGCCTTGGCGACGGCATTTACTGTTAATTCTTGCTGGCTTAGGGATCTTATTCATTCCCCTCTGGGTGCAGGGAACGACGCGGGTTGCTTTTACGCTGTTGCCCACAGCCCCCCAGCCAGTGGTGATTGTCGAAGATCGGGGCAAGGTCGGGTTAATTGGCGGGGGCGATGGGTACGCTAGCGCGGATCGCGATGTCATTGATTATCAAATCACGCCCTTTTTACATCAACGGGGGATTAATCGCCTCGATACTGTCGTGCTGACGGGTGGCTCTTTTGATCTGGCCCATTTAGCCCTCAATCGCCAACTGCAAGCGATCTGGACGACTGCCTCCACTCAATTTGAGGGCATCCCTCCCCTTTCCCAATCCATCACCATTGGGGCCACCACCCTCCACCCCCTCAATCCTGAAAATTCTGTCCTCTGGCTCCATCAACCCCGGCAAAATTGGCTGTTGATTCTCGCTCCCGTCGCAGTTTTACCGGCATTTAGTACGGTTCCCGATGTGGCGATCGTCGCTGAATCAGCCCTCACGCCGGCCCTATTGGCAGAGCTTCCTGCTCCGGTGGTGTTCATTGCGAGCCGTCAAGAACCGGAAGCATTCCCCGAAATTAACCCTAAAAACTTTCCCCAAACCCAACTCTATTGGCTCAACGATGTGGGAATGGTGCAATGGAACGCCCACCAAGGCTTAAATCTCGGCGAAGATTTAAATCCTACTCTGGAGTAATTACCAATTGATAGGGACTGGAGGCTCCATTGGCATCACCCACATAAATGGTATGTTCTCCCGCTGACCACAGGCCGGGAATTTTCGCTGTACCGCCGCTGCGGGTGGCCATGGCATAGAAACAACCATCGGGGCCATTAATCATCAATGTCGGTTGGCTCCCGTTGCCTGTCGCTTGAATTTCTACCGCCATCGGGCTGGTCATCCGCATCCGGTGGCTGGGGTTAGGGGGAATAGCGTTGCAACTGAGGGCTTGGCTGTGGGCTGTGCCAACGCATTGGCTAGGGGTGGATGTGACGGTACTGCTAGGGCCACAGGCCGCCTGTTGGGCGGTGGCGTTGCTCATCACGGTGGCGAGCAGGGCTGTGGCGGTGAAAATGGCGGGAAAGATGGCTTTCAGCATGGTGGGGTTCCGAACTCGCTCTACCTTTATGATGCCATGGGGGCGATCGCGGTTCCGGGGGCTTATGCCTGTTTAGGGATTGTCTGGCTGTGGGGGTTTTGGGCAGGTGGGGTGGCAATGGAAACAAATCAGAATAAAATACTGACAAGTGGAGGTGGACGAGGGTAGCGGGAAGTCTTGAGGTACAGTAAGCCAATGAGGAGTTAGACGCTGATGAGTGATGGATCTAATGAGTTCAGCAAACAGTATAACGAATCGTCATTTTGGAAAAAGCTTAAGGCTTCTGCTGTTAGTGCTGGTAAGGGTGTAATTGAGAAAGCTCTCACTTTGTACTACTGCTTGATTGATCGTGATACTCCTGCTTGGGCAAAATCTGTAATCGTTAGCGCACTTGGCTATTTTATTCTTCCAATAGACCTGATTCCTGACTTGATCCCTGTTGCAGGTTATAGCGATGATTTCGTAGCATTAGCCTTTGCTATAGGAATAGTTGCTGCGCATATTAAATCAGAACACAAAGAAAAAGCTAAGGAACAATTAAAGATTTGGTTTGGGTAATACTCCTCGTTACTTGGCTCTGCCAAGTAACGCCCTCCCGGAGGCTCCGCCTCTCCCCAACAGGCGGCAGAGCCGCCCAATACCCATGCCATGGCAGAGCCATGGCACGAGATAAAAACTTAAAAAATGATTGAATTGCTCGATATACCTACCGTTCAATCCGTTGATCTTACAGATGATTCCTTATCTGTTGATCTCTCAGATGGTCGTACCATCTCCGTACCGCTAGCATGGTATCCCCGTCTATTCCATGGTTCTATCGAAGAACGTCAAAACTGGTGGTTAATCGGTCATGGTGAAGGCATCCATTGGAACCAATTAGACGAAGATATTAGCGTCAAAAATATCATTCTAGGTCAACCCTCAGGAGAAAGTCAGAAATCCTTTCAAAAATGGCTTGCAAATCGTCGAGAATCAGGTTAGATCACCCGTTGAGACCGTTTAATCGAGATTTCGCCCGTTACTCAATCAATGGTGCGTCAGCCGTGATGCTGCTCTTTTGCATTGGGATTAATCACTCTGACGCACCCTACAAATCAAAAAATTGTAGGGTGCGTCAGATCAGATCAATGATGATGTTGAGCCGTTTAACCGAGATTTTGCCCGTTACTTCATAAATGGTGCGTCAGCCGTGATGCTGCTCTTTTGCATTGGGATTAATCACTCTGACGCACCCTACAAATCAAAAAATTGTAGGGTGCGTCAGATCAGATCAATGATGATATTGACGATAAAATTATGTCTGACGCACCATTCCCTCACAACATTAAACCTTGTTAGAAAACCCCACGATGGCCTCAATTTCTGAACTTTTGCAAACCTTAGCCGACGGCGGCGTGATCAGCTTCCCCACCGATACCGTCCCCGCCCTCGCCACCCTCCCCGCCCAAGGTGAGCAAATTTTTAATCTCAAACAACGACAACCCGATAAACCCTTGATTTTACTGGGGGCGGCTTGGGAGAATTTTGCCCCTTATGTAGCGGGGACAGCGACAGAGCGGCAACAGTGGGAGGCGATCGCCCGCCAATATTGGCCCGGCCCTCTCACCCTTGTCCTCCCAGCCACCGACCAAGTTCCCACCACCATGAACCCCCAAAACCCCGGCACGATCGGCATCCGAATTCCTAATCAGGCTTTTGCCCTAGCGCTATTGCGTCACAGTCAACCCCTAGCTACCACCAGCGCTAACCGTTCCGGTCAACCCCCTTTAACCCGTTTTGGTGATATCCAAGCCACCTTTCCCACTGTCGCTGTACCATCAGCGGTAGATTTTCCCCCAGAGCAAGCCTGGGGGACGGGTCAACCCTCAACCGTTGCCCAATGGACAGGAGCGGGTTGGCAAATTCTCCGTCAAGGCAGCATCTTTTTGCCAGGTTGACAAAGCCCAATGGAGGCGATCCTCAACCCCAAAATCCCCGATCTACCCCCAACTGTTGCAAAATGCATACAGGCCCCTTCGCCGATCCTGCCGCAAGGTAGCATCAATCTAGGTAGATAACACAAAGTGGTATGGATGAACAGCAGGATTTGGCTCAATTACAGATAGCTTTGTCCCAGATGACCCTAGCCTATGAACAGGCCAGCCAACTCAACCAACTGAAAGGCGGTTTCCTCGCCCGTACCTCCCATGAACTACGGGCCCCGATTAGCAGCATGATGGGCCTCCATCAACTGATCCTCTCTGACCTGTGCGAAAGCCCCGAAGAAGAACGTGACTTTGTGCGCCAAGCCCAGGAGTCTGCCCAACAACTGCTCAAACTCCTGGATGAAATCCTCTACATTGCCAAACTGGACTATGGTACGAACGAAGTCCACACCCATCCCCTTTCCGTCCAGACGGCTTTGGCGGGCATCCATCGCCTTACTCACCTCGTCGCCCTCAATCGTGGCTACGGCTTAACCCTCACGGAACCGGAACCGGACTGCTATGTGATCGCGGATGAAAAGAAATTTATTCAGGCTGTGGCTAATTTGGTGAATACGGCGATCGCCACCATCAAAGAAGGCGAAATCATGATCACCACTGAACCCGAACCTGAAACCGTCAGCCTGTTGATCACGATTACCTCTGTGCAAAGGATTTGGGAGCTTGGGGATCAGGAAGAACCTTGGATTTTGGTACAACCAGGTCAACGCCAAGATGCTCCCCCGCCCCTCCCTTCCCCTGCCATGGCCTTTACCCTCAGCACAAAACTGATTCACCACATGGGCGGAACCTTAACCCTCTGTGCGACCCCTGCTCAAGGCGATGCTTTTACACAGATACGGTGTCGGATGCTGCGGGCTGAACCATTGGTTGACCTGGACTTTGAAACTCTGGGGTAATCCAGGGTTGTCCTAACAGGAGCATCGTCGTCGTTGCATTCACCTCAAAGCCAATTCGCTCATAGAACCGTTGTTGATGGGTGGTCATCAGGTAGGTGCGCTCGACCCGATTCATGGCGGGATGGGCTAGCACTGTTTCCACCAGCTTGCGCCCTAGGCCCCGGCCTTGATAGTCGGGATCAATCAGCACGTCCCAAATCGTGGCCCGATAAACCCCATCGGAGGTGGCGCGGGCGCAGCCAATCAGAGCGGCTCCATCCCAAACGGTGATCACGGGGTTACTGTTGGCGATCGCCACCTCTAAATCACTCAGGGAACGGGTTTTCGCCCAAAATGCAGTACGAGCAAAGAGGCGTTGTAACTGCTCAAAATCAATGCAGGATTTATCATCTTGAAACTGGATGTGGCGAGAGTCCATAATCAAATTTTGCCCCCTTAACGTGTAGCTCGGTGCAAGCACTGGGCAAACACCCTTCGTGATTGTAGCTAAGATCACCTCAATTGCTAGGGGCTGCTGTTGTCTTCGTCACTGTTCGATGACGAATCGATGACGAATTGGGGATCAACTCCGGAGGGCGAGGGCAAGATTTTGACCGCCAAAGCCAAAGCTGAGGCAGAGGGTGTGGTGAATGTGCGCCTTGGTGGCCTGACGCACAATATTCAATTCAGGAAAGGCTAAATCCCGCAGTCCCACAGAGGGGGGCAGGGTTTGCGATCGCAACGCCCACAGACACACCGCCACCCCTAACGCTCCGGAAGCCCCTAGGGTGTGGCCGGTGGCCCCTTTGGTGGAACTCACCGGGGGCCGATGGGGAAAGAGGGCTGAGAGTACCGCTGCTTCTTGATGATCGTTGCGGTGGGTGCTTGTGCCGTGGGCATGGATGTAGTCAATGTCAGCGGGGTTGAGGTTCGCTCGCTCTAGGCATTGCCAAATCGCCGCCCTGGCGCTTTGGCCGCTGGGATCGGGGGCGCTGACATGGTAGGCATCACAGGTAAAGCCGACACCGATGATTTCGCCATAGATCGGCGCATGGCGGGCTAGGGCCGCCGCCTCCGATTCCAAACAAAAGAGCGCCCCTCCTTCTCCTAACACTAAACCCTCCCGCTGGCGATCGAAGGGATAGCAGCCGGTTTGGGCTAAGGCTCCCATGCGGGCGAATCCCGCTAGGGTGAGGGGGGTGATGGGGGCCTCAACGGCTCCGGCCATAACCTGCTGGCATTGGCCCTGTTGAATCCAGTGATAGCCTTGGGCGATCGCCCATAACCCCGTCGCACAGGCCGCCATCGGAGCTGCCACCGGGCCAGGAGTTTGCAATATTTGGGCCGTGAGCCTTGCGCCGGTATCGGGAAAATGGCTCAACCAGGTTGTTGAGGGTTGCCCACCGTTTCCCATCCGTTCCCAATTGCCCTGACAGCCCCGACTTGACCCCACCACAACACCCCAAGTCGGTAGCGGCGGGGCGAGGGAGGCATCCGTTAAGGTTGCCTCAACAAGGGCGGGAACGAGGGCGGGTAGGGTTTGAGGATGATCGCCCATCAGGGCGAGGGGGATGGGGGGCAGTGCCGGGAAAGGTTGATGGAGCCGAATCCCGGATTTTCCCCCAAAAAGGTGCTGCTGGGTTTGGTGGGCATCCCCTAGGGCTGAACACAGCCCGATCCCGGTGATCACCACCCCCATCAGACTAGGGCTGTTGGAGGTTTTCCGCACCAGCGGTGACGATCGCCGAGTCAATGCGATCGCCTTGGGCAATGCTATCTACCACATCCATGCCCTCAGTCACATAGCCAAAAACGGCATAGTTACCATCCAGGAAGGCCAGATCAGCCAGGGCAAAATAGAACTGCGAAGATGCCGAATCTGGCATTTGGGAGCGGGCCATGGCGATCGCCCCTCGGGTATGGGGGAGGGCCGGCGGGCCGCTGATCCGGGCATCGGGGAAGGTTTTGCTATACACCGGCTCACTGGCCCCGGCAGGGGTAATTTCCAACGGAATATAGCGGGGTTTACCCGTATCAGGGTTGACGAAATTTCCCGTCCCTAAACGACTTTCGGGAAAACTGGGGTCTTTCCCTTGGGGGTCGCCCCCTTGGGCCACAAAGGGTTCCGGCTGGGTGACAACCCGGTGAAACATTAAGCCGTCATAAACGCCCCGTTGGACGAGATCGACGAAGTTACCGGCGGTAATCGGGGCAGCCTCGCCATCAATGGCAATGGTAATCGGTTGGCCCTTAACGGTCATGACAACAGTGGCGGGGCCTGCAAGTCTCGGTAATTCACTCATCGGGTTACTAGATTGTGCGGTGATGGTGCCAGTTTCGGCAGGGGTGGTGGCTTCCGTGGTTTCCCGAACTGTTTCGGGATCCGTGAGGGATGGGGAGGCCTGGGCACAGCCCATCAACAGGTAGCCCATCAGGGCCACCGCCAACAAAAGGCGCGATCCTTGCGATCGCAGCGAAGCATTGAACATGGTGAGTTTAGCGTTAGAGTCCTTCGAGGGGCACTTCTAGAAAACGAGCCAATTCTGCACCTTGGTTTTCCAACTGGGTCAGGGTTAAGGGTTCCCCCACACGGGTGAGGGGAATATCACGGCTGGCTTTCACCCGTAAATACAGCATCCGTTTCGGGTTAATGCCCTCGCGGATTTCTGCCCGCACTGCTTGAATCGCATCAAGGGGATGGGTGACACAGATTTGCCGGTTTTTCCCCAGAAAGCCCCAGCGGAAAATGGTGACTTGAGCTTCGGCTTTATTGAATTCGTTATAGCCGCCCCCCACATCCAGGATAAACATCCCCATCTGGTAAAGGGCGATCGCACTACCGACCACCCCATAAAAAAGCAGGGCAACCCCTTGGGGGAAAAAGATCAAATCCGTGGTATCGCTGACGATCAGCAAATTTTTATGGAGATAGCTCGATAGCCCCGCCAGAAAAAAACCCACACCCCCAATGGCAGAAATGATCGCCCAGAACAAGTTACTGGGTCGGCGTGAACCGAGGACAGCCTGCCGGAAAACCTGCCCTGTGGGGGAGGATGATGTCGATGCGGTCATAGCAGAAATACCTAAATCTTAAAAATGAGAGCCTTGATCCTGAGCTATTTTACTACCCTCTGGGCGAATCCGTTGCAGCCTTTGGCCCTGGATCAGGGTTGATTCGCGAGATTTCTGAGGAAAGATGTGACAATTTGTAAAATTTTTGGTAATAATATCTTAAGCGTTGGAACCCCGAACCCCCTTGTTCGGTATTCCTCCCCGCGCTAGGCTGCTCACTGGAGCCGCCGCTGTTGTGTAACAACAATCACTGATCTTCCGGCGTTATCACCTTTGCTGCGCCGTTAAAGATTAAACTGGCTTGTGATCCGCACTTTCTTGAGTTTTAAATGACAACTGCGTTTAACGCGGCCTCAAACCCCTCTCGGTTAGGCATTTCTGCCCCCTTTAGGCTTGAGTGAATTCACGTTATGATCGGCGATCGCAAGCGCTCCCCTTTTTTCGGAATCTTGCCTTTGATTCACCCAGCAAGAGGATATTTGTTTTATGACCATAGCTGTTGGCAGAACCCAAGAGCGAGGCTGGTTTGACTCAGTGGACGACTGGCTCAAACGCGATCGCTTCGTCTTTATCGGTTGGTCTGGTTTATTGCTCTTCCCCTGCGCCTATATGGCTCTCGGCGGTTGGCTCACCGGCACTACCTTCGTCACCTCCTGGTACACCCACGGTTTAGCTTCGAGCTACCTCGAAGGCTGCAACTTTATCACCGTGGCTGTTTCCTCCCCCGCCGATGCCCTCGGCCATTCCCTCCTGTTCCTCTGGGGTCCCGAAGCCCAGTGGAGCCTCACCCACTGGTTCCAAATCGGTGGGCTGTGGAGTTTCGTTGCCCTCCATGGGGCATTCGGCTTAATCGGCTTCATGCTGCGCCAATTTGAAATCGCTCGCCTGGTGGGGATTCGTCCCTACAATGCGATCGCCTTCTCCGGCCCCATCGCCGTCTTCGTCAGCGTCTTCTTAATGTATCCCCTGGGACAATCCAGTTGGTTCTTCGGCCCCAGTTTCGGGGTAGCAGGGATCTTCCGGTTCATCCTTTTCCTGCAAGGGTTCCACAACTGGACCCTCAACCCCTTCCACATGATGGGAGTTGCCGGGATTTTGGGCGGTGCGCTGCTGTGTGCCATCCATGGGGCAACGGTAGAAAACACCCTGTTTGAAGACAGCGACCAAGCCAACACCTTCCGCGCCTTCACCCCCACCCAATCGGAAGAAACCTACAGTATGGTGACGGCGAACCGGTTCTGGAGCCAAATCTTCGGGATTGCCTTCAGTAACAAACGGTGGCTGCACTTCTTCATGCTGTTCGTTCCCGTCACTGGACTGTGGATGAGCGCGATCGGTATTGTCGGATTAGCGTTGAACCTACGGGCTTACGACTTCGTATCCCAAGAAATTCGCGCTGCTGAAGACCCTGAGTTTGAGACGTTCTACACCAAGAACATCCTCTTGAACGAAGGGATGCGGGCCTGGATGGCTCCCCAAGATCAACCCCACGAACGTTTTATATTCCCTGAGGAGGTTTTACCGCGTGGTAACGCTCTCTAGTACTTCAACTCTCAATACGAGCCGCGACCTAGAATCCACTGGATTCGCCTGGTGGTCGGGCAATGCCCGTTTAATCAACCTATCCGGCAAACTGCTGGGCGCTCACGTTGCCCATGCTGGCCTGATTGTGTTCTGGACTGGAGCCATGACCCTGTTTGAAGTGGCTCACTTCACCGTTGATAAGCCCATTTATGAACAGGGTTGTATTCTTATCCCTCACCTGGCGACCCTTGGTTTAGGCGTTGGCCCCGGTGGTGAAGTGGTGGATACCTTCCCCTATTTCGTTGTTGGCGTTTTACATCTGATTTCCTCCGCTGTCCTCGGCTTGGGTGGGATCTACCACGCCATCCGTGGCCCTGAAACCCTCGAAGAATATTCCGATTTCTTCGGCTATGACTGGGCGGACAAGAACCAAATGACCAACATCATCGGCTACCACCTAATCCTCCTCGGATTGGGTGCGCTGTTGTTGGTGTTTAAAGCCATGTTCTTTGGCGGCGTTTATGATACCTGGGCCCCCGGTGGTGGGGATGTGCGGATTATCAGTAATCCCACCCTTAACCCAGGGGTAATTTTCGGCTACCTGATTAATTCTCCCTTCGGTGGCGAAGGTTGGATTATTGGTGTGAACAACATGGAAGACATCATCGGTGGCCACATTTGGGTCGGTTTAACCTGTATTGCCGGTGGCATTTGGCACATCCTGACCAAACCCTTTGGTTGGGCCCGCCGCGCCTTTGTCTGGTCTGGAGAGGCTTACCTCTCCTACAGCCTCGGTGCGCTGTCCCTGATGGGCTTTATTGCTTCCTTCTTTGTGTGGTTCAACAACACCGCCTATCCCAGTGAGTTCTACGGCCCCACCAACGCTGAAGCGTCCCAAGCTCAAGCGTTTGTGTTCTTGGCCCGTGACCAACGGTTGGGGGCTAACATCGGTTCTGCCCAAGGCCCCACCGGTTTGGGTAAATACCTGATGCGCTCTCCCACTGGCGAAATCATTTTCGGTGGTGAAACGATGCGGTTCTGGGATTTCCGAGGCCCCTGGTTGGAGCCGCTCCGTGGCCCCAACGGTCTTGACCTGGATAAACTCCGTAACGACATTCAGCCTTGGCAATTGCGCCGGGCTTCTGAGTATATGACCCATGCCCCTAACGGTTCTTTGAACTCGGTGGGTGGGATCATCACCGAACCCAACTCCTTTAACTACGTCAACCCCCGCGCTTGGTTGGGAACCTCTCACTTTGTATTAGGGTTCTTCTTCCTGGTGGGCCACCTCTGGCACGCCGGTCGTGCTCGGGCGGCTGCTGCTGGGTTTGAAAAAGGGATTGATCGGGAGACTGAACCCGTGTTAGCGATGCCGGATATTGACTAAGATTTCCTAATCTTGGTTTAATTTGCTCAAGCCCCTGTCGAGGACAGGGGCTTTTTTGTGCTTCTGATGACAAAATTGTCCCAGATCGGTAAAGTGCAATGGTATTATCACGTTAATCGGTACAGAGAAGGGAAACACTATATGACACCAGCATCCGTCTCTCCTGCGGTGCTCATCATTCTAGATGGCTGGGGTTATCGAGAGTCTGCGGATGGCAATGCCATTAAAGTTGCTCCGACCCCGGTTATGGATAGTTTGTGGGCAACTTATCCCCATACCTTGATTTACACCTCTGGCAAAAAAGTCGGTCTACCGGATGGTCAGATGGGTAATTCTGAGGTGGGCCATCTCAATTTAGGGGCGGGACGGATTGTCCCCCAAGAGTTGGTGCGCATTTCCGATGCCGTTGAAGATGGTTCTTTTTTGGAGAACCCGGTGCTTCGTGAATTGTGTGCTAATGTTCGTCAATCTGGCGGCAAGCTCCATTGCTTGGGACTTTGCTCTGAGGGTGGGGTTCACTCCCATGTGCAGCATTTGTTTGGTTTGTTGGATCTGGCTAAGGCTGAGGGGATTGACCGGGTTTGTCTCCATGTGTTTACTGATGGGCGGGATACGAAGCCGACGGAAGCCATTGGTGTACTCAACCAGATTCAAGCCCAAATCGATGCGGTGGGGGTGGGTGAAATTACGACGATTAGCGGTCGTTACTATGCGATGGATCGCGATCGCCGTTGGGATCGGGTGGAAAAGGTCTATCGGATAATGACGGAAACCGGGGAGATTGATCCCCGTTCACCAGCGGAGATTATTCAAGCCTGCTATGACGAGGGGATTAATGATGAGTTTATTCCGCCGGTACGGGTGGCGGCGGGGGTTGTGGAGCCGGAGGATGGCTTGATCTTTTTCAATTTCCGCCCCGATCGCGCCCGCCAACTGACCTCGGCGTTTGTGAAACCGGATTTTCAAGAATTTCCCCGGGAGCAGATTCAACCACTCCATTTTGCAACGTTTACCCAATACGATCCCACTTTGCCGGTGAGCGTGGCCTTTGCCCCCCAAAGTTTAAATAATATTCTGGGGGAAGTGGTGTCAAATCATGGCTTGAAGCAGCTTCGTACCGCTGAGACGGAAAAATATCCCCATGTCACCTACTTTTTCAATGGCGGTTTAGAGCAGCCTTTTCCCGGGGAAGACCGGGAGTTAATCCCCAGTCCGATGGTGGCCACCTATGATAAAAAGCCGAGTATGTCCGCTGAACAGGTGACGGATGTGGCCTGTGCGGCGTTGGCGAAGCGGGAATATGCCCTGATTGTGATGAACTATGCCAACCCGGATATGGTGGGCCATACGGGGAATATGGCGGCGGCGGTGGAGGCGATCGCCACCGTCGATAAAACCCTGGGGCGGCTTCTTGAAGCGATCGGCAAAGCCGGGGGGACGGCGATTATTACCGCTGACCATGGCAATGCCGAATGTATGTGGGATGAGGAGGGGAAACCCTGGACAGCCCACACCACGAACCGTGTGCCGTTAATTTTGGTAGAGGGGGAAGGGCTAAAAATTCCCGGCCATGGTACAGAAGTGCAATTGCGGGAAGATGGCCGCCTCTGCGACATTGCCCCCACGCTGTTAGAAATCATGGGACTGCCCCAACCGCCGGAAATGACGGGGCGATCGCTCCTCCAACCGGCTCTAGTGGATCTCAAACCCAGTCGCACGCCGGTAAAAGTGGCGTTGTGAGAAGTGGGAAGTGGGAAGTGGGAAGTAGGAAGTGAAGGGTTGATGGAGGGACGAAAAATTTTTCGCCCCTCCAAAATTTTCCTCACTCCTCTCTTCTCTTTCCTCTCTCCTACTATTGCAGTAACCAACCTTTAAGACGACGGGCCACTTGAGGACGGCGAAGCTTGCGCATTGCTTTGCTTTGGATTTGGCGCACCCGTTCGCGGGAAAGGTTGAAAATGCCCCCCACCTCTTCCAAGGTGTGGGGTTGACTGCTATTTAAGCCATAGCGGAGCGTGATCACATCTTTTTCCCGTTCGGTGAGGACATCGCTCAACACCTCCCAAATTTCCTGACGCATCATCATTTCACCCATTTGCTCTTCCGGCAACTTGAGATCATCATCTTCGAGCAAATCCATCAACTCCGTATCTTCACCCTTACCCACCCGATGGTTGAGGGAGAGGGATTGACGGCGCAGTTGGAAGAGGTGACGCAGTTGCTCCGGTGTAACATCGAGTTCTTGGGCTAACTCGCTTTCAGTGGGGTTGCGTCTCAGGTTCTGTTTAAGGACGCGCTGGGCTTTTTTGAGTTTGTTGAGCTTTTCAACGATGTGAATGGGGAGGCGGATCGTGCGGGCATCGTTGGCGATCGTGCGGGTGATGGCTTGGCGAATCCACCAATAGGCATAGGTGGAAAATTTATAGCCTTTGTGGGGATCAAATTTTTCCGTAGCCCGATTTAAGCCGATCGCCCCCTCTTGAATTAAATCTAAAAAGGGAACGCCCCGGTTTAAATAGCGTTTGGCAATGGACACGACTAAACGTAGGTTGGAGCGGATCATTTTGCGCTTGGCCACCCGCCCTTGATAGAGTTGTTGCTCTAGTTGCCGCTCGGTAATGTTGAAGGCGGTGGCAACTTCTGCGGCCGTGGGGGGGCGCTCGTATTCTTCACAGAGGCGATCGCGGAGTTCTTCAATCTCGACAATGATCCGCACCCGTTGGGCTAATTCCACCTCTTCATTGGGCTTGAGGAGGGGGTAGCGGGCCATTTCCTTGAAGAATGCCCCCACCGTATCATCAAGGTCACTCTTGCGATAATTGCGCCGCGCCTCAGCAGTGCCATGGGCTTCACGGGAAAACTCAATATCCACTAAGGGCGGTGACGTTCCCTGAGATCGAGGCTCTAAATCCATTGTCTTTAAATCTAGGGGTTGATCACTGAGGGCATTTAATGCAGTAACATTCATAGGATTGTGGAAATGAAGAAAGTCGGGTCTATTAAAAAAGAAATTGTTAAGATAGAGGAGCAAAGTAAAAGTCAGTAAAGATCGGTTAGATCATTCAAGGGAGCAGCGGGAAGTTGCTCAATAGGCTAGCAGAAATGCCCAATTAATCTGTTTTCTGGATTACAAAACATTCCCATCAAGTCTGAAAACTTTGACAAATTGCAGAGCTATCGGGGGTAATCTCCAGGGGGTCAAGGGACAATCCATCGGCCAATTACCAACAAAAAAAGGCAAACTCTGGAGTTGGCTCTAGCCTAACATTGGATTTTTAAAAATCTGGTAAACCTTAAAAAATTTGGTAGTGCTAAAGAGGTAATGATGCGTTGTAGTGATGGATGAAATACCAAATGGCACCAATGTGATTCTCCAAAGACTTGGAAAAGGATAAGGTCTTGCGCACTAGCCGGGATACTCGTTGTCT
>Ga0316611_1000102_pt1 | contig 35650 bp, 39 predicted proteins | sample MIS2016202_MG_FD_207675 | JGI IMG/M metagenome (GOLD analysis project Ga0316611, IMG submission 207675) | Microbial mat bacterial communities from Middle Island sinkhole, Lake Huron, Michigan, United States - MIS.2016.202 | ecosystem: Environmental > Aquatic > Freshwater > Lake > Sediment... | reverse complement strand
TTAATAATAAACTAAAGCTAATTAAACGATCTGGATATGGCTTCAGGAATTTTGATAACTTTAAGTTGCGTTCTCTAATTTGTTGGCATTTAGATATTAGTCGGGCATAGTTTGAACGATTGAGCCATGAATATTCAATTCAGCCATTTTATAAACATAGCGAATTATTACTTGAAGATATTTATCTCGCAATGTCTCAAGATTTATGTTTAGACGCTGACTTAAAAGCTAACTTTGCGATCGCCTGTTCTCGTATTAATCACTGTACTGGACTAGATTTTGGTGGAATAGAAAAACTCAAAGATAGCTGGATAAGTGAATTTCAAAATACTACAGAGGAGAATAGAAGACATGAACTAATTTTTAGTTTGCTAACTACCCGAAAAGCTAAAGAATATTGGCATCAAGTCCAACCAAGTGATGAATGGAGTAGAAATGATTCTGTGTATAGAGATCAACTCTCACTAGAAATCGCTAGAGATTTCTATGCAAAACAAACCGATGATGAAGCGGCGGCAAAATATCATATTCCCTACTTTTTTAAAATGTTGCGTAAATTTGTTTGATGGTTAGTCTTAAACAATAAAAAAAGGGAGGCACATAGTGCCTCCCTTTTTTATTAGTTAAGACTAGATTTTTTTCAACCAGCTAAACATGGCGCGGAGTTCTTTACCGACAGACTCGATTTGATGCTCAGCTTCTTGACGACGCATTGCGGTAAATCCGGGCTTGCCAGCTTGATTTTCGAGGACAAACTCGCGAGCAAACTGACCAGATTGAATTTCCGAAAGGATCTTCTTCATCTCTGCCTTGGTTTCCGCATTAACCACGCGAGGTCCACGGGTGTAGTCACCGTATTCTGCGGTGTTGGAGATGCTGTAGCGCATGTTAGACATACCGCCTTCAACCACCAAGTCAACGATCAGCTTTACTTCGTGCAAGCACTCGAAATAAGCGAGTTCAGGTTGGTAGCCAGCTTCAACGAGGGTTTCAAAACCAGCCTTGATCAAGGCGCACAAACCGCCGCAAAGTACTGCTTGTTCGCCAAAGAGGTCGGTTTCGGTTTCTTCACGGAAGGTGGTTTCGAGGATGCCGCCGCGTGTGCCGCCGATGCCCTTGGCATAAGCCATAGCGCGATCGCGGGCTTGACCAGTAGCATCTTGGTAAACTGCGAATAGAGCAGGAACGCCTTGACCTTGAGTATAGGTGCGACGTACCAAGTGTCCAGGACCTTTAGGCGCAACCATGATTACATCAACATCGGCAGGAGGCACAACCTGTGCAAAGTGGATGTTAAAGCCGTGAGCAAAAGCTAGGGTGTTGCCTGCTTTAAGGTTTGGCGCAATTTCGGTAGCATAAATTGCTTTTTGAGTTTCGTCAGGTAATAGAATCATGATCAGGTCAGCCGCCGCCGAAGCCTCAGCTACAGTCTTAACTGTTAAGCCGTCAGTTTCTGCTTTTTGCCATGAGGGACTGCCTTGATATAACCCCACGATGACATTCACGCCGCTATCCTTGAGGTTGAGGGCATGGGCGTGACCCTGAGAACCGTAGCCAATAATTGCGACCGTCTTACCCGCTAAAAATTCAAGATTTGCGTCCGTGTCGTAGTACATCCGAGCCATAGTGTGGTTATCTCCGAGACAAGAATTAAATAAGTGTAGGGTGAAATTTGGTTTGTAAGATTTATTGTCAATTGGCTTCAAACACTTTGCCTAGTCTAACAAAAATCGTCCCTCTAAAGAAATAAATTTATAGCGATCGCCATTCTCGTTAGGACATAAAACCCAAATAGTGAGAGGCGGCGCACCGCGCCGCCTCTCACTATTTGGGTTTTGATTTGTCATAATACAAGTGACTACGACTATAAATATTTAAAAAAATATTTAAAAAGTCTGGGTCAGGACTGTTACTTGCCTGCATTGCGGAGCTACCCATGACTGCGATGTGACCGATCTTTTTTATTCTAAATCCTCAGATTCGACTCTATACATACTTTTACGCCCCTTTTGTCACTCCGTCAGGGTTCCCTTACTTATGAACTTTACAAAATCGCCTTGAGCAAACTTATTTTTAGGATTAAAGGGACGGCGATCGCTATATTTCCTCAAAATATAATCAGGCAAACTTTTGAGAATATGTCTTAGATAAATCGAATCGCAGATGACCTGATCAAACTTGGTATCGCGATCGACAGTCCAGTCTTCGATACAAGCATCAGTAAAATTTGCAGAACTAAAGTCAGTATCTAGGGCTTGCACTCGAAATAAATCCGCACCATGGAGATTTGCCTCCGATAAATTAGCTTTACTGAGGTTAACAGCAAATAGCTTTGCGTTACTCAAGTTTGCGCCAATGAGATTTGCCCCAAATAAGTTGGCAAAATCTAGATTAGCTTCACTAAGATTTGCGCCAGTGAGATTCATTTCTTGGAGATTGGTCTGGATTATTGTTGCTGAAGCTGCTATTGAAGGGATGGGATTGCCTAGAGAATTACCTAGAAACAACGCCTGAATATTTTTAGCTTTGACAAATTCAGGGATACCCAGACTAAGATTTGCTTTGACTAAATTTGCATGGCTTAAATCCGCACCAGTTAAATTCGCTTCACATAAAAGCGCTTCCGTCAAAACTGCTCTTTGCATAGTCGCGCCTTGAAGTTCTGCACCGCTTAGCATCGCAGCACTCAGATCAGCATCATTTAGTTTAGATTCAATTAGTTTTATGCCAAATAATGTTGCTTCTTGTAGATTTGCGCCACTAAGGTTAGCACCACTGAGATTTGCACCACTGAGATTTACTTTGCTAAGATTTGCACCACTCAGATCTACTTTCTCAAAGTTTGTTCCCGCCGCGCTAAATCTTTGACCAGACTCTCCATGACTCTCTAACCACAACTTATGTTTTGCTAGGGTTTCTTTTAAAGATGTTTTAAAAATTGACATGGTAGATTTCTCCAATCAAATGGATAGTTTAGGTTAGATGTCGATAGGCGCTAAAAGGAATACCAGTACGTTTTTTGATGTCCATGATCGATTTAAATTCTCCGTGAAGCTGACGTTCGGCGGCGATCGCTTTTGCAGCACTTTCTTCTATCCCTAAGCCAATCAAATCATCGACATTCATCGAGTTAATCCGCTTCCATGAGTAACCTGATTCTTGGCGATAGTCATAGCTAAAGACCACCATTGGCTCAATTTTTTTGAGGGTAGTATTAGGGATTTCGAGAATGTCGTGGAGTTCTTCAATGCTCGTAAAAACATGCCCTTCATCGCGCAAGGAGTCGATATCATTGGCATAGACAATTGGTAAACCAAGAACATTTACCAAGTCATTTTTAGAGCAGGTATTAATATCAACTTTGGGGCGATGGGCGGCGATCGCCGCAAATAGGTTTGGGTCTTCAGGTAATGCTAAATCTTTAGGATAAGTTTTAGCCAAATAACTACGCTTAAGGGCAAAGGCGGTCGCAACTTGAGCAGTCCAGATTGCTAATATGGCGGTGTCAGATATAGGAGATAGAATAATCGCTGCTGCAATAAAGCCAGCACCAACACCAATCCAAATATTCGAGCCAGACTTTACCCCAGCATAGGCGATCGCACCACCGCCTAATACTGGAAAGCACGACCACCAAACCCATGCTGGTGTTTGATCAAACCAAGAAGGCTGAGGCATATTTTAGTTAACCAAATACTAGTGTTGACTATTAGCTTTTCGACCTTTAGGGAACATCATAAACTTATATAACCTTTCATATGTGTAGATCATATGGCATTTTTCAGTCTAGTGAAGTACGGGTTTGTTTCCCCGCCAAAGGCGGGGAAACAAACCTATGTCCCTCGCTTGATTGAAAAGCGCTATATGTGCAAGGTTATGTATTAGATCTGTCAATATCTATATACTAAATATTAAAGATTCCTAAGCAACTTTTTACGCTTTTCTTCATACTCTTCAGCCGTGATTACACCACTATCATAAAGCTGCTTGAGATCAGAAAGTGCTGAGGTCGAGTCCTTAGCAGAAACCATAGGTTGTAATTGTGATCCGCCATTAAACCTACGATTAAAATCGTCATCTGATGTGAATACCAGCATAAAGAATTCAAAGAAAGCAACTATGGCAGGAATGAATGTCCAGAAAAACAAAAGGTAAAGTACCCCCAAACCAATTTGCCCTAAATAAAATTTGTGTGCGCCCAAACCGCCTAGAAAGAAGCACAAAAGTATGGCAACTGTTCTATTCTTCATAATCAGTCCTTTAGTGTGTGTTTTAATCGTAAACTGTTGAGATTAATCAACCTAAGATTGCTTAAGTTGCCTAAGCAAACTAAGTTTATCAATAAAACAATAAAATATTAGCTTAGATCGATTTATCTTTGTTGAGATTTCCTAGCTTTTTAGTTAAAAAATACACCAAAACTATACCTAGTTTGGCTTCGAGGAGAGTTACATAAACTTGCAGGTAAGGATTCATATCAGGGTTGGCATTAAACGTAAACACTGCTATCCCGACCAGAGCATAGGGCAGAAATTTTAGTTTTCTGGTTATGGGGTTTATCGTCAAATTTTTGAGACCAGATATCATTGTTCTTTCCTGCAAAAGCGATCTTTAAAAATAATGCCCTAATTTACAAATCTAGTAGTGAAATTTACAAGATATAACAACAATTTCTTCGTCTGTGACCGAATATACTAAACGATGTTCGTCAGTAATTCGTCTCGACCACAAGCCTGATAGTTCATGTTTTAATGCTTCAGGCTTGCCCAAACCAGCAATAGGATCACGGTGAATATCTTTAGATTAGAGTGACGATTTTGTCATAAATCTTCTTGTCCTGTATTGCCCAGTAGTTAAATTCATCAAATCCACACGCTAAAAATGCAACCTTTCTCATAATGTAGCAATATCAACATAAACATACTTTTCTGGCTGCTTTAATTCTTCTAGTCCCTCCAATAAATTGCGACGATTAGCTTCTGTTGAGAGCAAATATGCTGTTTCGTCATTCTCTATTTGTGTTGTTTGTTCGACTAACAGGATTGCTTCGACAATAGTTCCTTCAGGAAGATTGACTAGCGGCATTTCGAGTCTGCCATTTTTGACTATGGCTCTGTATTTGATTGCGTTCATAGCATTTAGTTAGAGCAATTATATTTGTATTGTATGTCGTAACTGTTATTTCAAAACTCAATGTTGCGGTAGATTTCAGCGATCGCTTCAGAGTATCAACTTGAGATCGCAGTGTAGTCACTCGTCTCTAGGTCAAACTGGAGCAAAAATCTGACCATGCCATCAAATAAAAATTGCGGGTGACACCTGAAATCTTTTCGATAGAGACTTTAGTTGCTTTACGGTCAGTTCTTCCTGACCATTCAGTATTGCCAAAATCATTTCTGATGTACCAATATCTGGTAGATCTGCTAACCCTAATTGATGTTCTTCCATCAAAAAATGCAGCATCTCAACGCCATTACTGTCAGGTATGGGATGATTTTTTTCTTCATATGTATGAATTACAATCCCCAAAGTATCCAATAGTTCGTAAAGCGGATTTTCTTCATCTGTACCCACTTCATCAATCAACGCATTTAATCTCTCAATAGCGCGATCATACTCACTTTCATTACGAATTGAAAAAAGCGGACGAATAACTCCCCAAGACATCCGCACATCTTTTGTAAGTAAGCTCATTTTTTCCATCCTCCTTTGTCATAATCTAAATGCGTTAATACATGACGAATATAAATTTTGTCACGATTAAAATGAACTGAGGCGATTAAGCGGTACTTATTACCACCAATATTAAAAACCGTTAAATCACCGACTTGATCCACGCTAGGAAAAATAAAACGTAAACTAGCAAAGTTACTAAAACTCTGTCTATCCATAATTTTAAACCATCTCGTCAATGGGATCTGGCTATCAGGGTGCTTTTCCCCAAACTGACGTAAAACTTTCTTACTAATTACGTGCATCTTTTCTCATAATGTAGTGATATCAACGTAAGTAATGTTGCGGTAGATTTCAGCGATCGCTAATTCGATATTTACAGAATCTAATAAAACAGACTGATCTAAATTATCAAAATCGCTATATGTCCAGATTTCCCCTTGTTTGCTGTAGCGTTCCATAAAAACTTTGTTTTGGCGAATTAGGAGATATTCACAAAAACTAGGGATGGAACGATACATCCGAAACTTATCGGTACGATCGTATTCCTCCGTTGATGGTGAAAGCACTTCCACAATTAGAACTGGGTTTAAAACTTCATCCTCGCGATCGCCATTAAACTGCAACGCCCCATCAAACACCATCGCATCGGGATATACGCCTCGACGATATTCGGGAATCCATAGCCGCAAATCGTTGTTAATTGCCTCAAAGCGAGTGTCTCGAAGTACAAATTTAAGAAAAGTGAAAATATTCCCGCCAATACGGCTATGGTTAACGGTTCCACCAGTCATTTTAATAATTTCTCCATCGTGGTATTCACATTTTTCCTCAGACTTGTCGGCGATCGCCCGATATTCATCGAGACTGTAACGACGCTCAGTGATGGTGGCAATCATGGAATTGTGACTGAAAGACGGCAGCTATATTTTACAACCTGTTTCGACTTCAAGTAGTACAAAGAAAATTTTGGAAAGCGCGGCGGAGCCGCGCTTTCCAAAATTTTCTTTGGGTTTTAATTTAGCGCAAAGCGCTGTAGCTACAAATCACGATAGAATAGGCTGTAGCTGAGCAAGAGTTATTTGTTTTCAGGAGTTGGGTTTGATTTCTTCAGCAGCACTTTCTAACAGTTTAGATTCCGACACCTTAGAGCGCGATCGCGAACTGATTTTGTTAAAGCATCGATCGCATTTTCCTGCTTTAGGCGTGATCAATCGCACCTACTTTAACTATGGCGGACAAGGGGTGTTATGTGGATCAGCCCTGAAATCGATTACGAGAAACTTCCAACATATTGAAGAGCTTGGCTGCTTCTCCAATGCCGCAGGGGATTGGATGATGGCGGAATATGATGTGACTAAAACAGCGATCGCCCAAGAATTTCAAGTTAGCCCCAATACGATTACCCTGACTGAGAATACGACTATCGGCTGCAATATTGCCCTGTGGTCAGTGGATTGGCAACAAGGCGATCGCCTATTGCTGTCAGATTGTGAACATCATGGCATTATCGCCAGTGCCGTCCAAATTCAAAAACGCTTTGGGATCGAGATCGATTATTTCCCCTTGTTTAATAGTCGCAATACCAATAGTGATGATCCCGAAACCGTCGTTGATCTGTTAGTACAGCATTTGCAGCCCAAAACTCGCATGGTGATGATTAGCCATATTTGCTGGAATACGGGTCAGGTTTTGCCATTACAGGCGATCGCCAAAGCTTGCCACGATCTCAATGTCTTAGTTGCCGTCGATGCCGCCCAATCTGTGGGAGTCTTGCCCCTTAACCTTGCCGAAATTGCCGCCGATTTCTACGCCTTTACCACCCATAAATGGTGGTGTGCGCCCCTTGGCTTGGGAGCTTTGTATATTCGTCCTGAAATTTTTGATGCGGTCGAGCCTGTATTTGTCGGTTGGCGTGGACTTACAGCCAAAACTCCGATCCCCCAATGGAAACAGGATGGCGCTAAATTTGAGGTGGCCAGCTCGACCTATACACTTTATGAGGCTTTACGGATTGCGATCGCCCATGCAAATAGTTGGGGTAATCAACAGCAGCGCTATGAACGCATTTATAAATTAAGTCGAATTTTATGGCAGAAGCTCAATGCTTTACCCCACATTAACTGTGTCCGCCAACTGCCCCCAGAGTCGGGCTTGATTTCTTTCCAAATAAATCGAGAACTAGCTAAAAGGGCGATCGCCCAAAAGACGCATGGACTCATAGCAAGACAACTAGAATCAGAATATCAAATCTTGATCCGCGCCTTACCTGAGCCAGACTGCCTCAGAGCTTCAGTCCATTATCTAACTACTATTACCGATATTGACCGTCTTGTAGAAGTCTTTGCCAATCTTGCATAGTATCTACCAATTTCTCTTTTAAATTTTAATTAATCTTCATTCTCATCAATCTCCTATGTCCATATTTTCACAAGCTCCTAAACAAAATCAAGATCATAAAAATGAAGCTCTATCGCGATCGCAAGTCCTAATTGCGATGGCAGTTACCGCGATCATCTTTTTAGGGATTTCCAAACTATGGGTCTACCTAACAGGCATATCAATGGTTCCCCTTTATTGGAATATCGAACATGGAGCGATCGGCTTAGGAATCGGTTTGGGAGTAGCTTTACTGAGCAGCTTAATCTATGAAATATGGGAAAGCTATCGCATTGCGGCTCAAGAATATCTAGAAATGGTACTCAAACCCTTAGAAACAGTCGATTTAATTTGGCTCGGTTTATTACCCGGACTGAGCGAAGAAATGCTATTTCGTGGCGTAGCTCTATCGGCGCTTGGCATGAATGGAATTGCTTTAATCATTACTAGCGTTGTGTTTGGAGCATTACATATGGCAAATGCCAAACATCTTTCCTACACGGTTTGGGCGATCGCCGTTGGGATGATGCTCGGAGCCATCACGATGTATACAGGCAATCTTTTATCAGCGATCGTTGCCCATGTTGTCACCAATTCGCTATCGGGCATGATCTGGAAATATAAGCAGTCCAAGCTTGCATAATAAAAAACCATTTTTTGTGTCATGTTAGTAGAAAAATTAACTCAAGTTATTTCTCAATTGCGATCGCGATCGCGGTTATCTATCCTGAGCAATTGGCAGCGACAGAATAATCTTGGTAAATGGGAACTATTACCAACGGTAGATTCTAAGCAGAATAAACCGATGTTATCTTTCTTGCCAAAGGAAGAAAATATTTGTTTAAAGCAAGTTTGGCAAGTTCCCGAAATATATATAGGTTTAGCAACTCTAGGTGCAACCATTCGCCTCAATTTGATTTGGTGGGCAGATATTTGTGAGATTTGGGTTAATGGGGAGAAAGTTCAAGAGGGAGATTTATTCGATCAAAAATGTCGTCTTCTATTGACCAGAAAAGCAAAGACAAATCAAGAATTTAGTTTAGAAATCAAATTAAACAGCACCAAGCATGACATTGGCGCGTTGCAGCTTGCAGAGATAGTTTTAGAATATCCCGATCAACCCTGCGATCCTGATCGATTGGCAACGGAGCTAGAGATATTACAGACCTATATTCCTATTTTCTCAAAACATCAAATTGATATTCAGCCCTTAGAAACTGCTGCGAATAGATTAGATGCTCTTTTCTCTCAGTCTCCATCAAGTGAAAGTTTTTTTGTTCAACTTGCAGAAATTCGCGAACCATTGTTGCAATATAGCGAATTTCTCAAGCAACGCCAGATTTATATGCTTGGCAATTCTCATATTGATGTGGCTTGGTTATGGGCGATCGCCGAAACCAAAAATGCGATGCAGCGCACCTTTACCTCGGCTTTGAATTTACAAAAAAGCTATCCAGAATTAATCTTCAATCAAAGCACGGCAGTTTCCTATCAATGGATGGAGCAAGAATATCCTGAATTATTTGCGCGGATTCAGTCAGCCGTAGCAAAAGGCAAATGGGAACTAATTGGCGGAATGTGGGTGGAGCCAGATGGAAACTTGCCAAGCGGCGAAGCTTTGATTAGACAGATTCTCTATGGTCAGGAATATTTTCGGGCAAAATTTAATCAAGAAGTTAAAATTGCATGGCTACCCGATACCTTTGGCTTCCATTGGCAAATGCCGCAAATCCTTTTAAAAAGTGGCTTTGAAGCATTTGTAACTCAGAAATTACTATGGAACGATCGCAATAAATTTCCTCATCAAATCTTTTGGTGGGAAGGTGTGGATGGAAGTCGAATTTTTACTTACTTTAGTAATGAACTTGGGCAAGGATTAGAACCTGTGGCGATCGCTAAATATCTCGCCACCCAAGAAAAAAAGCATCATATTTCTGAAACAGCGTGGCTCTATGGTGTGGGTGATCACGGTGGAGGACCCACTGCTGATATGTTAGATTTGGGGCGTGAATGGTCGGATTCACCTATGTTCTTTCAAATGCAACCTAGCACCTTAGAGAATTTCCTTTTAAATTTGAAAGAGAAATTACCCACAGATTTACCCGTTTGGCAAGATGAGCTTTATTTGGAATTTCATCGTGGTACATTTACTACTAAAGCGGATCAGAAGCGGCAAAATCGCCAAATGGAAGTACTTTTAGGCAATGCTGAAAAATTTAGCACGATCGCCTATCTGACTAATCAGATTCCCTATCCGCAAGCCGAGCTAGAAACCGCATGGCAAGGATTACTGCTCAATCAATTTCACGATATTTTAACAGGAACCTCGATTCCTGAAGTGTTTACCGATGCCGATCGCATATGGGCTGAGGCGCGAGAAATTTGCGATCGCATTTTAGAACCTGTTAGCGCTTCTCACCAACAGACATCATGTTTACAAGCTTGGAATTTTTTAAATTGGCAGCGATCGCAATTAATTAGACTTACCGATAATTCCTTATGTTGGTTAGAAAATATCCCTAGTTTTGGTTTTGCAGCATTAGAAACGATCACAATTAGAGAGACTAATCAACCCTTAAGCTTTACATCTGAAAACGATAAATTTTATCTGGAAAACATTTATCTGCGGGTTGAGATTGATGCGAAAACTGGAGTTATATCTCAAATATTTGATAAGCGATCGCAAAAAAATATATTACAATCTTCTAGCAAATTAGAATTTTTTGAAGATAAAGGTCAATATTGGGATGCTTGGAATATTGACCCTAATTATGAGAGTAAAAAGCTAGAATCTGCAACATTAGCATCAATTGAAATCTCAGAAAATTGTAGCTTGTTAGTAGCAATTCGTATTGCTCAAAAATTCCGTAATTCTACTTTTATCCAAGAAATTCAACTAACAGCTTTTGAGCCATTTATTACTATAAATAATTCAGTAAATTGGCAAGAAGAATATGCTTTAGTTAAAGTTGCTTTTCCTATAAATTGGCAAGCATCCTATGCCACCTATGAGATTCCGATGGGAACAATTCAGCGTAGTACTTTAGGTCAAACCCCTGAAGCTAAAGCCAAATGGGAAGTTCCCGCGCAATATTGGGCAGATATATCTTCAGAGCATCATGCCCTAGGTTTAGCCGTTCTCAATGATAGTAAGTATGGCTATGACGCTAAGCCCGATTGTTTGCGTTTAACTTTGCTGCGTAGTCCCAACTGGCCAAGTCCAAATAGCGATCGCGGACATCATCAGTTTACCTATCGCTTAGTTCCCCATCGAGGTGATTGGCGCGAGGCAAATATTGTCCGATTAGCGCAAGAGTTAAATAATCCAATTGTTTTAAAAAGCTCGCCAATTCAAGAAACTTTACAAAGTTTTATAAATATCTCTGCACCTAATATTGTTCTTTCTGCATTTAAGCGATCGCAAGATCAATCAGGTTGGATTATTCGTTTATATGAAGCACATGGTGAGCTAACAGAAACAGATATCGAGATTTCATCACATTTATTGCAATTAGAAAATGTATGGGAATGTGATCTCATGGAAAACAAAAATAGTTTGATCTCATTAATCTACAGGACAGACAACTCTTTTAAAGCTATATTTCAACCCTATGAAATCAAAACATTCCTAATGTGAAGAGATAAATATCAATCTAGCCAAGCAGCAATAATTCTTTTGATTGTCGTAACACCAAGTTTATCAACTCTTGCGACTACATCATCAACTGATGTAAATAGCTGTTGCGATCGCTGTTCATGAATTAGGCGTGCAAACTTGATATTTGCTTTAGCAGACTGTTTTAATTTATTTTCTAGATCGGCAATATTTAATGTATTTAAGTCATTAAGCACCTGTAAAATTTTGGGGTCATTGTTATCAATACTTTTATCTTTAGCTGTAGTTTTGGCACGCTCAGTCTTAGGTTTTGTTGTGGCTTTAAGAGTATCTTTAGAAGTAGTTTGAGCCTTAACAGTTTTAGTAGTTTTTTTAGTTACTACCTCTGGAATAGATTGATTAGGTTGAGTTTTAACTTCAAGTATTTGGTGAACGGGAACAAGGGACAAAGACTGACGGAAATCAGTTAAATGGGCATCCAGTTGTTTGCTAACTTGCCCCACAATTACTTGTAAACTGGCGCTGATACGTTCTTCAATAGTGCGCTCGATCGCCGCAGTTAGTTTTTGTTCTAATCGATTGGCGATCGCCTCTTCGATCTTATCTAAATCTGGAGGGTTGGTATTAGTCACTTGGGGAGGAGTGGTAATAACTGTTGGCGCAGAAGGCGATCGCAAAAAGTTATATTGCTCAATAATTGTTGATTCTAAATTAGGTGGCACAACATAGGCGCGAATTGCCGTGAATTGCTCATCAATTTCCTGAGCTTTAATTGCCGCGTAATATTCAAAATGACCTTCTAAAACTTCAAAAGCGATCGGTGAAATTTTGCGGACAAGAATGGGACTGATGGTATCACCCGCTTTTAAAAATAAATTAGCAAGATTCTCAATTTGATGGGCTGAGAATTGAGAACTAGATATTGCTGGCGGTGTGATTGTATCAAGATCGATGGAAGAGGTTAATAAGCTCATGCACTTAATCCTACTTTTTCAAGAACTTCATTAGCTAATTCCTCAAACTCAGCCGCAGATATCGAGTCGGGCTTAAAGTCAAAAATCGACTTGGGATCAGGAATTTGGCGATCGCCTTCAAATATAAAATTATCAATTGCCCTTGATAAATCTTCACGCTGAAAAATTCTGGTTTCTAACACAGGAAAACCATAGCGCTCTGTGACTACTTTCTCCTGTTTGGGCAAAGTTGCCTTGATGTAATTGGCATTAGTCAAGATCTTAGAAGGTAATACACCTAAAACCGCGATCGGCGATTTGTTGATAAAAGAGCGAAACTCATCAATTTCTTCGATAAAGTTTTTGACATTGCGTAAACCTTCATTAGCAAAAGGTTTGAGGTCGGAGGGAATAATCAAATAATCGCAGGCGATCAGCGCAATTTTGGCATAAAGATTTAAAGATGGCGGCGTATCGATCAGCACCACATCATAGTCATCTTTTACCAATTCCAATTTCTTGACCAAATGGGTTTTAGAACTATCTTTATCAACCAATCTTGCTTCCTGCCAAATCAAATTAATATGCGCGGGAATGACATCGACTGAGGGATAAGTAAAGGTACTCTTGAGGGCAACTTCAGGGATATAGTTGGATTTGGGATAGAAGACAACATTGTAAATATTGCTATCTTTGAGCGTGTCTTCTTCTTCAGTCTCAAACTTCATTAAACCTGCGGCATAGGTAGTATTTGCCTGACTATCAAGATCAATGATTAAAACCTTTAGACCCTTGCGACTAATGGCAGCAGCAAGATTGATGGTAGTAGTGGTTTTGCCCACACCGCCTTTATTGTGATAGATCGCGATCGTTTTCATAGTTCTTGCTATTTTAGATTCGGGAATGGGGAGTAAGTACGTCTCAATAGGTTGGAGTTTAACCTGTTCAGAAAATTTTGTTTCGGTAATGGATTTAGGTGTTTCTATACCCGCTAATTTATCCCTGCCAATAATATCGCTAATTTTCTGGATTTTGGCAGCAATTTCTGAGCCTTGACATTGAAAAATTAGATCGATGCGATCGCCTTGATGATCAATTAGCTGATAAATCCGAAAATCCTTACCATTGGTCAAAACTCCATACATTACTTGCAATTTACTCAAATACCGTCTCATCCTCCGCACATGCAGATTCAGATTTTGCTTCGGGTGCTTTGCTTCTACGACCACACACACTTTGGGCGCAGAATCAGTAATGCTCGGAAATACTTGAGAAGTCAGGGCTAAAAAATCTAAACGAATACTGCCTAACGCGACTTCTTGATGCCATTTACTAGCGTCATAGCCAAGGGTAGGCAAAAGATACTGGACAATTAATTTACTTTCCACTTCGCTCTCATTGCGACAAAGCTTTGGATCGAAACTCATACAGCGCCCTAATCCCCCGAAAAATTAGATTTTCATCAATTATATCTACTTTTAGTCCCCATTTCCCTAAATGTTCTCCATCTCCTCCAGTAATTATCACCTTGCTATTGGGGAATTGCGATCGCCAATCATTTATATAAGCTTGCAAACCTGATATTAATATGTGAGCTACACCACCTTGAATCGCGCTATTCGTATCCGTCGCCCATCGCTCTGGCAGTGTTTTAGGAATTAGTAAATCTGGTAAAATCGCCGTATTTTTGTGCAGAACCGCAAACTGCGATCGCAGCCCCGCCACAATTGCGCCACCAACTAAAGCCTTATCCGCATCAATTCCCGTTAAAGTAATCGCTGTCCCCGCATCAATCACCAAGACTGGGTAGCCATAGATTTCCCCTGCGCCATACGCCGCCAAAGCGCGATCGCATCCCATCGTTGCGTACAAACTACGCAAAGGCACATCAGCAGTTTTCAGGATTTTGGTTTGTGGTAACTCATGCCAACTAGTGAGTAATTCAGGAACTACAGAGGCGATCGCAATATCCGCAAAATCTCGATCTGCAAGCTTTGCTTCTAAAACTGGTAATTGGACATGGGTATAGGCATATTCCTCAAGAATTTGGCGATCGCTGCCCCAAATAACCGCCTTAATTCTGGTGTTACCAATGGCGATCGCAAGATGATGATTTAAATAATTATTCATCCCAAAACTTAACACTCAACATTGCGTCAATGTCACGGCTAAACTGCCATTGCTCAGGGATGCGATCGCCTTTTTTCTCATACTCATCCTTAACATCGCGAAAAGCAAGTCGAAAAGCAATATCAAAAGCATCAATCCATATAGTTTTTAAACTAGGGGAATCCCTCAGCGCTAACTCAAGATCAGTTCGTTGATTTCTAATCGTCCGTTCCCAGCCATTAAACTCTTGAGGCATATGCCATAAAAGCCTATTGAAGCTTTAAGTAGGGCGAAGAAATTTTGAAAAGTGCCGCGAAGCGGCACTTTTCAAAATTTCTTTGGGTTTTCATTCAGCGCAAAACGCTATAAGTGCAATTATAAAGGCATAGAACTTGACACTTCTCAGCCTAAAGGCATGAGGATTATTGGACTCAAAGAATGCCTGTAGGACTTGTCCTAGCATGGTCTTACTCAGTGATACCTAGTCTTGCAACTAGCTTCTCAAGCGTGAATTCCCGTATGCCCTACGGTACTTAATGTATTCTAATATAAAGCCGTCCTAGAAGGACGGGGTTTTAAACCCATTTTTCCGATAACTCTGTGCCTTCATCACGAATCAAGTAATCACCACAAGCAATCATAATGGACTTCGAGCCAGCCTACAGCCGCTATCCCCTTGCTACAGTGAATCAACGACTCGGAGCGCTCATCGTAGACTTTTTAAGTTGTTGGTTTATTTCCGAATTAACCGTATCGATATTATCGATCGCCCCAGAAAATCCTCTGCATTTGTTTATATTCATTTCGACATGGTTTGTCTTTCGTGTGTTTATCGCCGCCCGCGCACAGGGACAGAGCTTTGGCAGATGGCTGATCAGTATTCGCGTGATTGATGCGGAATATGGCAAAACGGCTGGACTCGGTGCATTTATGAAGCGAGAGATTTTTGTCTTTATCTGTGCCATTTTTGTGATTAGAACGATCACCTCCACCCTGATCGTCTTTGCGTGGATTCCCTTTGTTGCCGATGCGGCTTTTGCGATCGTTGATAACGAAAAGCGCCAGGCTTTCCACGATCGCATTAGTGGCACGATTTCCATTCAAACCCGCAAAGGCTTTGCGATCGATGAAAAATTAGGCAAACTCTTTAACCGAGCAGGGCAGCAAGCGACAAAGCTCTATCAAAGCCGTCAAGACCGTGATTTATATGAGGATGAATATAGCGCTCCTCGTCCCAAACCTAAGCGCCGCCCCCGCACAAAATCCCGTCCACCCCAAGATTTTAATTTTGATCGCAACTTTGATCGAGATAGTGACTTCGATCGCTCTTATCAAGGCAATTACACCGATCCCTATGCTGAACCTTTAGATCCGCCCAGAAATACTTATAAAGGCGATGATGATTACCGTGATGATCTTGGCGATCGCCCTAAGAGTTATGACAAGCCCTACGAAGATGAACCACCAGTTAAGCGATCGGCTCGTCGTCCTAGAAAAAGATAATTTCAAAGAGCCAATGTTTTTATGTGCAGCAAAGCTGCGCTACAAAACATTGGCTCTTTAGCTATATTTTTATGTGCCGAAGGAGCGATCGCCAGCATCGCCCAAGCCAGGGACAATCCACCCTTTTTCATTAACAACCTCATCGATACAGGCAGAATAGATTTGTACTGATGGAAACTGTTGATTAATTAGCTGTAAAGCGGGTGGCGCACAGAGAGCATTAATAATCCGAATAAACGCGGGATCGGCTCCTCTTTCCATGAGTAATTTGAGCGTTGTCATAATCGATCCACCCGTCGCCATCATCGGTTCAACGATAAAAATACGAGTTTGAGGTTCAAATCTTTCTGGCAAACGATTGAGATAGCAGTTAGCCTCAAGAGTCTCTTCATTCCGCACTAGTCCCAAATGGTAAACACTAGCTGTTGGCAATAGCGTTTGACTACCTTCAAGCATGGCTAGTCCCGCTCGTAAAATTGGCACAAGGGCTAAAGGGATAGAAGCATCAATTAAGTGACCTGAAGTACTTCCCAATGGAGTTTCAATATTTACTTCCTGTACTGGCACAAATTCGCGCATGGCCTCATAGGTCAGCCATTTTCCAAGTTCGCTCATAGCTGTGCGAAATAGTGGAACAGGTGTATGTTTCTCCCTTGCAATGGTGATCCAGTGGCGAATAATGGGATGGGGGGGAACATATACGCGCAGTTGAGAAGCCATGAATTTGTTGTAGTATTTGAATAAATTAAGTAGTGCAAAGCACTATTCGTTATAACATCCTACGATGATTTGGCTTTCAGTTTATTGCGACCACCATAAAAGCCAACCAAGAGTCACTCCCCTAGAATTCATCCAACTAAAAGTCTAATGTGGCTGGGCAAATTCACAGCGCGTATTGTTGCTAGACAAGAATTAATTCTTGTCCATGATTGGAACTATTGCTGCTAAATTGCTGCTACAATGCTGTATCAGTTTAGGATTTAGAAACATTCATGAAAAGATCGCTGTTATACAGCTTGGCAGTAGCAACAACTTTATCTGTTGCCTCTGTAGCTTGTACCCCTACCACAACGACAACAACAGCAAGCCCTAGTGCGTCTGCCCCGTCTACAGCAAAGCCATCTCCTTCACCTAGTGCTTCACCTAGTGCTTCACCTATCAGTAGCCCCACTACTGCGGCGAAGCCACCTGAAACACCCTCGGCTAAGCCAACGGAATCTTCTTCTAAACCCGCAGAACCTAAAGGCGATCAGGCTCCTGACTTAGTAAGAGTTGCAATTATTAACAACAGTGGCAAGAGCTTAACAGGGGTTTATATGTCTGCTCCCAGCAAAAAAGAGTGGGGACAAAATGAGCTTGCTGAGCCACTTGCGGATCGCGAAAAAGCTGATTTTGAATGGAAGCGCTCTGACTATAAAGGCGTTGATGCTGGATGTGTGTTTGACGTTGGGGTTGAATATGGTGATGGGGCAATCACTATTCTAGATCCGATTGATCTTTGCAAAACTCCCGCAATCAACTTAAAGTAATCAAATTATAGGAATCAAGAGAATGGAGCGCAGAGCGCTCCATTTCTTATTCGGTTGGGTCGCAAATCGGAGTTTCTTGATTTTCTTCGGTGTCGGGTGGTAGCTCGATCACTGGATTAGACACCCTGACATGGGGCAGGTCTGCGCCTTCTAATCCTTTGCTAATCCGCTTTGGGGAATAGTCAAGGGTCACAAATAATGGATAATGAGACTCACCGCGATCGCTGATAATATCGCGATGTTTCCAAGGTAAAAGCCAATAATATTCTTCACCCAGCATTACTTCCACTTGTCGCCAACGTTGTAAGAGCGAGGAGAAGTCTTCATTGGGGCGATGGATAAATATGAAAATCTCTTGACCAGTTTTTACTTTCCAGTCAGGATCACACATAATCAAAGCCAGATCACATTCCAATTGAATATGCTTTTGCGTCAAATTAGGTCTAGTAATTTGAACTACTGGTAATGGAACTGAAATTAAGCTATCACTGGGACGACGCAGACTCGGAATAAGCTCAAAATAGGGGCGATATTGTCGTAAAAGGGTAATCGACTCAAGTGAGTTGCTGTAATGGCTAAGGAGGGTGTCGTAATGAATTTGATGGGTACTCATAATTGATCTATATTGATCTATAAATTTTAGATAATGGGTAAATGCACAAAGAAAGTAGAACCGTGTGAAGAACCCAAATTAGGCGACTTGACCAAAATTTTGCCATCATGGGCGCTAATAATATAGTGCGATAGATATAACCCTAAGCCGCTACCTTGTTTTTGATGGTTGCCTTGGCGAAATCTTTGAAACAAGAATGCTTGCTCTTCCGTTGGAATCCCCGCACCAGTATCAGCGATCGCAATAATCGCCTCAGATTTATTCGCCTCAGATTTATTCGCCTCAGATTTATTCGCCTCAGATGGAGCTAAGTTTAAGCTAACATGGACGCTGCCTGCTTCGGTGAACTTGAGGGCATTACCAATCAAATTATTAAAGACTCGTAATAGTTCGAGGCGATCGCCTTTTACTGTAGCTGATTGATCTAGTTCGGCGCTAAGTTCTAGATTTTTAGAAATGGCGATCGGCTTAAGTTCTTGCACCACCTGTTCGAGTAGTTCCTGCAAATTTAGTGGCTGTAAATTAATAGTTTTACTGCCCGACTCGTAGCGATAAACATCAAGGAGCTTATTCACCATTTCCAGCAAATTGCGATTGCTGCGCCCCATAATCGTCAGAGCTTCCCCAATTTGCGGCGAAATCTCCCCCAATACGCCATCTTGTAATAGCCCCAACATCCGATCCGCCGCCACAAGGGGAGTCCGTAAATCATGGGTTAAGCGGGATACAAAATCCTGTCGCTGGCGATCGATGCGATCGCGCTCCGCAATACTATGTTTTAACCGCAGCAGCGATCGCACCCTTGCCAAAAGTTCATCCGCTTCAATGGGTTTCCGAATAAATTCATCTGCGCCGAGGTCTAAGCCTTTGACAGCATTAGCGCGATCGTAGGCGGTAATCAACAAAATTGGAATAAATGGTAACTCCTTCATCGCCCTGATGCGGCGCGTCACCTCATAGCCATCCATCAGAGGCATCATCACATCCAGCAATACCAAGTCAATTGGCTCCGATTCAACGATTTTTAATGCCTCATAACCATTAGATGCTGAGATGATCTCGTATCCCTCTTCTTCGAGAATTGTGCGAACAAGAAATAGATTGTCTGGCACATCATCAACAATTAGTAAACGGTCAGGAGATTTCATTCAAACGCTCAGGCAAAACAGGATGGCTATATAGATGTTGTCATGAAATTGCGATCTATGCAGTCATCCTGATGATAGAAATTACAGTAAAGGCGGCGCATCGCGCCGCCTTTATTTATTTGGAAACGCTATATAATGACTTACGGATTAAGCAATCTCTTACTTAAATATGCGCCATCGTTTATTTCTCTCCTTGAGTACATTTTTACTAGTTAGTAGTAGTATTTCTGCGGCGGTAAATTCCCAAGAGACTCAAACTCCTAAACCAGAAAAGTATGAATATCCTCAAGAGGTAACAAAAACCTTTATGAAGGGTTGTGGGTTTACGAATAGTAAGGAGTTCTGTACTTGTAGTTTAGATAAATTGCGATCGCAATATACTTTTGCCGAATTTCTCAAAATCGATACGGCGGCTAGAGAAACGAAGCAAGTTCCCAAAGAAGTAATCAATATTTTTCAGTCCTGTCGTCCCAAGAAAGATTAAAAAAGTGGCGCTTCGCGCCACTTTTTTGAGGTAATTGTAAAGAGAATAATATGGCAAGTATAGAAGTTGTAGTAATTGGTGGTGGAGCAGCAGGATTTTTTGGCGCAATCCATGCGGCGCAAGCTCCTCATACTCGCGTTACTCTCTTGGAGGCAGGACGGCAGCCTCTCGCAAAAGTCAGAGTGTCAGGGGGAGGTCGGTGTAATGTGACCCATCATTGTTTTGAACCTTCACAATTAGTCCAAAACTATCCTAGAGGTGGTAAAGCCTTACGAGGAGCTTTCTCAAAGTTTCAACCCTTGGATGTCGTGCGCTGGTTTAATCAGGAAGGAGTGAAGCTAAAAACTGAAGCCGATGGCAGGATGTTTCCTGTTACCGATGATTCGGAAACGATTGTGGAAGCTTTAATGTTTGCGGCAAAAAAGGCGGGTGTTCATCTTCGCACTAATGTTGTAGTCCAAAAAATTGAGCCCAAAATTGAACTTTTGGGCGATCGCAAATTTGATGTGATTCTTAAAAATAGTGAGAAAAATGGCGAGAATATAATCTGCGATCGCCTCTTACTTGCCACAGGTAGCAGTCTATCGGGCTATGCGATCGCGCGATCGCTAGGTCATGACCTTGAGCCGCCTGTTCCTTCCCTATTTACCTTTAATATCAAAGATTCTAAACTGCATGAACTCGCAGGGGTCAGCGTCAATCCTGCCACTGTTAAATTAATTAGTGCCGCTAGTCCTGAAAAGAAAAAATCGAGCCGTAATCCCTTAGAACAATCGGGAGCTTTATTAATCACCCATTGGGGTTTAAGTGGCCCCGCCGTCCTGAAGTTATCTGCATGGGCGGCGCGAGAACTCCATGAATGCAACTATCAAGCCAAATTAGCCGTCAATTGGATTCCATCTTTGAAAGTAGAAGCGATCAAACAAATTCTCCTCACTGCGAAAATCGATCAACCCAAAAAGTTTATTTCTAACTATTGTCCCTTGGAGATTTCCCTACGTCTTTGGGAATATTTACTCGATAAAGCGGAAGTGGAACTAGAAAAACGCTGGGCGGATATTTCTAATAAGGCCCTTCAGCAAATTGTGAATGTGTTAAACGCGAGTGAATATGCGATCGCGGGCAAAGGTGTATTTAAGGAGGAATTTGTCACCTGTGGCGGGATTCGCTTGCAGGATGTGAATTTTCAGACAATGGAAAGCAAGATTTGTTCTGGTTTATTTTTTGCGGGAGAAGTGTTAGATATTGATGGCGTAACGGGTGGTTTTAATTTTCAAAATGCTTGGACTACGGCATGGATTGCCGCACAGGGGATTGCTGAATAAGAGCGCTTTGCGCTCTTATTCAATTTTTGATGGCGCTTTTAGCGAAATGATGAATTAAGGCTTGACGCATCACATCAATTGGAACGGGATGATCTAACCAAAATTCGAGGGCGATCGCCCCCTGATTAATTAACATTTCTAAACCATCGATCGACTTGAGTCCCCTTGCGGATGCCATTTGTAAAAATTTGGTGGGACGGGGCGTATAAATTAAGTCATAGGCGATCGCTTGGCTCGGCAGCAAAGCCATCTCTTCTTCAGTGATTGGTGTGTGGGGATCGCTACCCATACCAATCGGTGTGGCATTAATGACGATTCCCGCTATTTCCAATAAATGGGGAATTGACGACCAAGGATGGACGCGCAAATTGTAGTCACGCAGTTGGCTAGTCATCGCCCCATGAAATTTTTTAAGTTTTTTAGGATCGCGCCCCACCACATGAATCATGGGACAACCTAACTCTAAACAAGCCGCCACTACCGCCTTAGCCGCCCCACCACCACCAAGAATCACCGCAGGCATATTTTGCCAATCCAATTGCAGTTGTTTGAGTGGTTCCAGAAAACCCGCAATATCTGTATTTGTGCCAACCAAGCGATCGTCAACCCGCTTCACCGTATTCACAGCACCGACAGCCCAAGCGATCGGCAGCACTTCATCTAGCAAAGGGATCACTTCCACCTTATGGGGAATTGTCAAATTAAAACCCCGTACCGATTCAATGGCTCTAATACCCGCGATCGCCGCAGGTAAATTCTGGACAGGAACTGACAAGGGTACATATACATAGTCCAGACCCATCTCCGCGATCGCGGCATTGTGCATCAAAGGCGAAAGACTATGACTAACGGGAAAACCCATCACCCCTAAAATTTTGGTTGTCCCTAAGAGTCCCCTGTGCATGGTCACTTACCTAACGCAATTAAAAAACTATGACATATTCCCCAACCTTTTGCTATGAACCCGAAAGATCTGAGGCGCACGCTGCGCGTGCGCCTCAGATCTTTCGGGTTTATGAGGGTTGGCGCATCGCGCCAACCCTCATGTTTGGGATCGCTAACCAAAGGAAATGATCAGATAGGAATCCTGAAATTTTGCGCCTGTAGCTTGTTTTCCAGCTAATTCTGTGGGCAAGAAAATATTGCGCCGTTGATCGCCTGCCTCGATTGTCACTTCAGGCCCTAGCTGAATTAACTTGACTTGCTTTTTATTAAAACTTGGTAAAAATAGCTTGACCTGCTTAGTAACAGTATTGATTTCAATTGGTTTAGGTACAAAATTCGCATTTAGATGATCAGGAATATTTAATTCACTGACCTGATCGGGAATGCGAAAAATGGAAAGCGGCTCGAAGTCTTCCTCAGCGATCGCCTCCCGCGCAAATACACCACCAATGGTCACGCCCACCTGTTGAGCGCTGCCCCATAAATATTTTGCCGTAGCGATCGCATAGGGATCGCCAGTGGTGACAAGATAAGCCGCCACCCGATTAGGATCATTAACGGCTTTTTGACCGCGAGTTAACACCGATGACATTTCGCCAGCCTGTTGCGAAATATCATCGGTACTAGAGACTTGCAAAATACTTCTTAAAATTGGTTCTACAAAAGGTGAGATCGCCTGACCGATCGCTGAACCCGTTAATACCTGTCTAAATCGGCGCAAATACCAACCAAGAATTTCTGGCATTCCCAGCATTCTCAAGGTTTCGAGATCGCCAACACCATCGTAAATAATTACGTCATACTTACCTTCGGCATCACGTTCACGCAAAAAGCTTAAGCCTAAAGCTGCATCCATCCCCGGTAAAATGCCTAGCTCCTGACCATATACTTCCTTAAAAAAGGGAGAACGCAGATACTGGGTTTCCAAGCCTTTCATCTTGTCCCAATATCTTTCGAGTAAAACCGTTGACTTTAAATGGACAGCCGTAAAATTTGGCGCGATTAATTGCGGATCGCTGTGGAGATCAACACCAAGCCTCATGCTCAGACTATCGCCCGCTTGTTGACCAACATATAAAACTTGCTTATTTTGGGCGGCAAAAGAGCGAGCAACCGCGATCGCGGTTGTCGTTTTGCCAACACCACCTTTACCGAGAAATGTCAGAATTAAACTCATTGATCTTTCTCACTGGACTTCTGCACCAGCTTTTTTAAATGAGGGCTGGGGGTGAAATGGGGAACTGTAACTTCGGGAATCGTGATGGGCTGATGGGTGCGAGGATGACTTCCCGAACGAGCGCGACGATGGCTTATCCCAAACTTGCCAAAATCACTCAACATAATCGATTGATGGTTCGCGAGAGCTTGGGTAAGACAGGTAATAACTGCCTCCAGACTGGCTGAAGCCATACTATAGCTCAATCCATCCACCTCTGCCATCATGCCCCGAATGATATCTTGACGGTTAATATCTGCCATAGGGCTTAGGTGTAATTATGATGTCGCCAATATAGCTCTTTTCAAGCAAGCGAGTTATATAGGATTGTTTTCCCCGCCTGCGTCGCGGAAAACAATCCTATACTTCAGTCAGGAGCGACATCATAACTCATTTAGGCTGACTCTAGCTCATCAGCAAAGAACCAAGACTTGCTGCTATCGTCAAATTTGACGATGTAGCCCCATTTGCCGCCATCCATAATCTTTTCTTCCTTGATTACGCCGATTGCGCCAACTTTGCTAGCGATCGCTTTGCCACTACCGTCTTTAAAACTACGAACACGAACTCTTTGTCCAACTTGCATAATGTTTAATTCTCGTACCGAACTCAATTAACCTTTTGCGTTTGCTTTAAAAAGTTTACATTAGATATTAGCCCTATTAATTTTTTGATGGATAGTCCTAAGATGTCAGTGACAATCGCCCAGTTACAAAAGTGGAAACAGCAGCAAAAGCCAATTGCGGCTCTGACGGGAACCGACTATGCGATCGCCAAACTTTTGGACAAGGCTGGTATCGACCTGATTTTGGTGGGCGATTCCTTGGCAATGGTGGCTCTTGGACATAAAACGACACTTCCTGTCACCCTTGATGACATGATTCACCATGCTCAAGCCGTTAGTCGCGGTGTGGAAAATGCGCTGATCATCGTCGATTTACCTTTTTTGAGCTATCAAGTTAGCGCCGAAGAAGCCCTGCGATCGGCAGGACGCATTTTAAAACAAACCAATGCACAGGGTGTCAAACTTGAAGGCGGCTATCCTGACATGGTGGAAACAATTCGCAAATTAGTACAGGCAGGAATTCCTGTGATGGGTCATGTGGGACTCACACCCCAATCAGTACATCAAATCGGCTATCGAGTTCAAGGTGTCGCCCCCGAAGCCGCCACAGAAATTTTGGATCAATCTCAGGCACTAGTTGAAGCAGGTATTTTTGCCTTGATATTAGAAAATATCCCTGCGGCATTAGCTGCCAAAATCACAAATTTAATACCAATACCAACAATTGGTATTGGTGCTGGCAAGGAATGTGATGGACAAATTTTAGTAACCCATGATGTTTTAGGCTTGTCCGATTGGCAGCCCCCCTTTGCCAAAAAATATACAAATTTGCAAGAGACCATCACAGAAGCAGTCCAAAAATATTGCCAAGATGTGAGAGATAGATCATAGAAAAACGTTACGCAGTAACGTTTTTCTATGATCTATCTCTAAGTGTTAAAATACAAAACGTTACAAGAAATTGCATAAACAGCATAACTAGATAAATTTATGGCAGTCAAACCAGATTGGTTGCGAGTAAAAGCCCCTCAGTGGGAGCGCGTTGGTAATGTCAAAGAAGTCCTGCGCGACTTAGGGCTGAACACTGTGTGCGAAGAAGCATCCTGCCCGAATATTGGCGAATGCTTCAACCAAGGTACTGCCACATTTTTGATCATGGGCCCTGCTTGCACCCGTGCTTGTCCCTACTGCGATATTGACTTTGAGAAAAAGCCCCAAGATCTCGATCCGATGGAGCCAGTTAATTTGGGAGAAGCGGTGCGCCGCCTGAATCTGAAGCATGTAGTTGTCACTTCTGTTAATCGCGATGACTTAGCCGATGGTGGTGCTTCGCAATTTGTGCGCTGCATCGAAGAAATCCGTAAACTAATGCCTCAGACGACGATTGAACTGCTCATTCCCGATCTCTGTGGTAATTGGGAAGCCTTAGAAACGATTCTATCCGCACGTCCCCATGTTCTCAATCACAATACGGAAACTGTACCAAGGCTGTATCGTCGTGTGCGTCCACAGGGAGATTATCAGCGTAGTTTAGAGCTTTTGCGCCGCGCCCGTGCGATCGCGCCTTGGGTCTACACTAAGTCAGGAATTATGGTGGGCATGAGCGAAACCCATGCCGAGGTTTTAGAAGTCATGCAAGACTTACGCGCTGTGGATTGCGACATTATTACTATTGGTCAATATCTACAACCTTCAGCCAAACACCTAACTCTCCATGATTTTGTCACCCCTGAGCAGTTTGAGAAATGGCGTATGGCTGGTGAAGAGATGGGATTTTTGCAGGTAGTGTCTTCGCCGCTTACGCGCAGTTCTTATCATGCGGAACAAGTACAAGCATTGATGAAGTTATACCCTAAAAATTAAAAAATTAGAGGTGCGCGGCTTTGCCGCGCACCTCTAATTTTTTACTAGGAATGCAATAAGTGAGTTACGGTGCTATATTCGCTATGTTTTTTATTAGCGATAATTAGTAAATTGGAGAGCGAGGGGAAAATCTTCGGCTTTTACAAGTTGAATGATTTCTTGAAGTTCATCCTTTGATTTGGAAGTAACCCGTAAAACATCGCCTTGAATTGAAGCTTGAGATTTAGGGAAATTATCGCGGATGGTTTTAGAAAGTTTTTTAGCTTGATCTTGCTCAATACCACGCTTGAGTTTGATCTTTTGGATCACCCGATTGCCACTAGCGGATTCAATTTCGCCATAGTCAAAGATTTTTAGAGATAGGTTCCGTTTAATAGCTTTAGATTGCATGACATCAACTACGGATGTTAGGGTCATGTCGCTATTAGTCTTGATCGTAATTAGTTCCTTATCAAGTTCAATTTCGGTGTTGCTACTTTTTAGGTCATAGCGACTAACAATTTCACGGCGAGTTTGATCGATCGCATTGACAAGTTCTTGATGATCAAAATCGCTAACAATATCGAAGGAATAACTGGAAGCCATAGATTTATCTAGATTTATCTGAGATTTTATTACGGTTTAATTTTTAGTGGTGTGGCAAAGCCACACCACTAAAAATCTGGCTCTCTATTTTACTGTAAGTCCTTTACCAAAAAACAACGCCAGAGATTTTTGCTACTCCCATAAACGCTTACCGTCTTGACCATGCAAGCGATCGTGAGTGTCACGCAAAAGTTTTGGTATATCGAGATTTTCTGGACATCTTGGCAAGCAATCCCCGCAATCTGTGCAGCGAATTGCTTTACTGCCTGGGAACCAATGTCCTGCATTCTCAAACATTTTGTAGCGATATTTGCCAAATTCCTGCATATCAAAGCCGATCGCTAAATTTCTCAGGCGCAATACTTCGGGAATATTAATATCTTCGGGGCAGGGCAGACATTGATAGCACTGAGAGCAGAGATCATCACCTAGAAGCGTATAGCGACGATTTATACAATCGAGAACGGCTGATTCTAATTCTGACATTGGCTCATCGTTGTCCCATGCGTCTTGATGGGAGTCCACTTGGGCGGGATTAGCCGCACCAAGACTGAGGGTATGCACACGCGGATCACTCAATAAGAAGCGATCGCACATATACAAAGCTGTAAATGGATAGCTAACCCCCGCTAATTCTTCTGAAGGGTTGTAGAGCATTCCGCCTTTGTCCGAGGGAGAAATGATGAATACGCCCATATCATGTTCATGGGCAAGTTGCACCGCAGGGGCATTACGTTGATTGAAGTAGTAGTAATGTAAGTTAATGGATTCAAACAAATCGGTGCGAATTGTGTCCAAAATTACTTCAAGGGGTGCATGGGTCGAGAAGCCCACATGTCTAATTAATTTTTGATCGACAGCTTCCCTAACGGCTTTCATACATCCATTGGCATCTTTGACAAGATCAAGATGTTCATAGAGATTAATTCCATGAATATCGAAGTTATCAATATAGTCTACATTGAGCTTTTTGAGGGACTGCTCGATTTCGCGGCGCATAGAATCAGCATCTTTAGTGGGCGATATTTTAGTCGTTAAATAAAAGCGATCGCGTTGTTTACTGAGTCCATTACGCATCGCTTGACCGATAAATTCTTCGCTCTTGCCATAGCCCTGAGCCGTCTCAATGTGATTAATCCCCACTTCTAAGGCGTGCCAGATCGTTTTTTCTACATTTGCCGCAGATTCTAAATAGCGCATTGCTCCTAGGGAGAATACAGACAGAAGCATCTCAGTTTTGCCAAAACGACGATAGCGCATAATTCATTCACTAAATGAATCTAAATTTTAATCCAAAATCAAGATATTTTCTAATGCACCGTGCTTTACTCGGTGCATTCTCGCGAGAATGCTACAGAGCATGAATTACATTGGTCACTACACCCCAGATATGTAGATCTGTGTGTTCATCAATTTCAATAGGCTCAAAATCTTTGTTTTCAGGCATCAGCCACAATTGATCTTGATTCTTACGAATTCTTTTAACAGTTAATTCTCCATTCACCACAGCAATAACCACTTGACCATTGTTAACTTCAATCGAGCGATCGACAACTAACATGTCATTGGGATGAATTCCTGCATCTTTCATGGATTCCCCCGCAACCCGCACCAAAAATGTTGTTTCGGGATGCTTGATAAGATGTCGATTCAGATCAATATTTTCATCGAGGTAGTCTTCAGTGACCGCAGGAAACCCCGCCGCAACGGGATTGAGATATAGCGGTATTTCAATCTTAGTCTTTTGCTCAGGCTTGAAAATTGATTGAACGGTAGTTCCTGATTCTATTTTTTGTTTTCCACCTGCCAAAACTGCCAGAATTTCGTCCGCAATTCTGATGGGTATCCGTACAGCTTTTGTCGGTTCTCCATATTTTCCCGTTCCTTGGGGGCGACCTGCACCTGCGCGTTTTCCTCCTCGTGGCATGTGATTTTCTCCAAGCAAATTATTAATTTAAATTATAAATACATGAATTATGTACGCTTATCAGTAAAAGTATACGCAAAAAATGGTGATTTAGCGAATATAACAAAATAAATGAGATCGTTACCTTATACTGACCTCATTTATTTTGTCATGCAAAGATAAAAATCTTTTCTTTATTGTTTTTTATGATTCGATTCGGGAATTTTCTAGCGAATCATGTAACATCAGAAATGTATTGCGATCGCTACTACAGGTCTTTGTACCAAATAAAAACTAAATTTTTTGCCCAGAGCATCACAAATTTGAGTAGTGAAAGAATTATGAGTACGATATTTATTAGACATGGTAACAGATGCAAGATCGAGATGAATCCCAGCATTCTATGGTTCTGGAAAAAGAGCCAACAAAAAAGTTGAAATTTGCGAAAAATAGCGGATTTCAGGTGGAACTAAGACGAAGAGTTGACGAACTTTTTCAAAACAGCGATTTTAAAGAGCGTGATTGTCCACAAATGTATGCCAAAACAGCGATCCTATTGCTTGTTTTTTGGGGGACTTATGCGGCGTTAGTTTTCTTAGCTCAGACATGGTGGCAAGTTTTACCTCTAGGCATCCTTTTAGGCACAATCACCGCAGGGATTGGATTTGGAATTCAGCATGATGGCGCTCATCACGCCTACTCCCGTTCTCCGTGGGTGAATCAACTCATGGCGATGAGTTTAGATATGATTGGGGGAAGTTCCTATATCTGGCACTGGAAGCATGATGTTTTTCATCATACCTATACCAATATCATTGGCTATGACACGGATCTAGAAATCGGCATTTTTGGTAGACTTGCGCCCGATCAACCAAGACTGTCCTTTCACCGTTGGCAGCATTATTATCTGTGGCTGTTGTACGGTTTTCTGGCGGTTAAGTGGCATTTTTACGATGATTTTAATAGCTTGATCACTGGTAAGATTGCCGATCGCACCTATCCCAGACCTAAGCGCGGTAATTTAGGTGTATTTTTGGGCGGTAAATTAGTATTTCTAGTTATTGCTTTTGTGATTCCCTCACTGTTTCATTCTATCTGGTTAGTTTTAGCCAGCTATGGTTTAGTTGCTTTCGTTTTGGGAATCGTGTTAAGTGTGGTATTTCAACTAGCCCATGTAGTGGAAGAAGCAGGTTTTCCCGTGCCGATCGCCGAGACGGGCATTATTGAAAATGATTGGGCAATTCATCAAATCGAAACAACGGTGAACTTTTCTCGAAATAATCCCTTAGTGACTTGGTTGTTGGGCGGCTTAAATTTTCAAGTGGAGCATCATCTATTTCCGAATATTTGTCATATTAACTATCCTGCGATTTCCAAGGTTGTAGAGCAAACTTGCCAAGAATTTGGGGTGAAATATAACTACCACAATTCTTTCTGGACAGGTTGTCTTTCCCATTTCTATTGGTTACGTCGCATGGGTAATGCCTAAAAAAAATAGGTCTATTTGCTAAACAAGGGGCTTAAGCCCCTTGTTTGGCGCTATCCTAATTAATATGGAACTATTTGATTTAACAAGCATTTCTAGCGATCGCTTTGTGCGTGTCATCGTTGATTGCATTGGCATTGATGATTTGCTAACCTATCGCATCCCTGAAGATACGCCCGTCCAGATTGGTGATATTCTCAGTGTTCCTTTGGGTAATCGACAGGTGGGGGCGATCGCTTTACAAGTTTCTGATACTTCTCAAATTGATGATCCCGAAACAGAAATTAAATTAATTAGCTCGGTAGTTAGTTCAGGGATTTTCCCAAAAAGCTATTGGGAAATGTTGACCCGTACTGCTGATTATTACAGAACGCCACTGATGCAGACTGTGAAAACTGCATTACCGCCGAAGCTATTAGATCAATCCCATTATCGGATTCGGGTTAAGCAAGAGCAAGTTCTACCTGCACAGGTAGTAAATTTACCCAAAGCCGCCCAGATGGTTTGGGAGTTTCTGCAAGAGCATCAAAATAGTACTAAGGATAGTCCAAAAAATAATACAAAGGGGTTAAGCCGTCGTTATATTCATCAAAAGCTTGGTAGATATACAAGTTCAGGCTTAAAGGAATTACATAAGCTCGAATGGATTGAAACCACGTTAGAACTTCCCAAACGACCACAGCCTAAGTATGAAGATATGGTCGTTTTGTTGAAGAGTCCCGATCCTGAAGTGACATTAAAACAAGCTGAAGTGCTGACAATTTTGCAACATCAAGGCGGGGAATGTCTGAAAACGCAGCTATATAAACTTGCTCAGACATCAGCTTCAGTCATTCAGAGCTTAGCGAATAAGGGATATGTGGTGATATCCAAACGAGAATTTTTGCGGTTAGGGGGTAAGAGCCATGCGGTTATACGCGATCGCCATAAAGATCTTACTGACGATCAAGCATCGGCATTAGCCCAGATTCTCGAAGCGATCGCCAATCATACCCCATCGCATTTTCTCCTGCATGGAGTTACGGGTTCAGGGAAAACAGAAGTATATTTGCAAGCGATCGCGCCCGTCCTTGAAGCGGGAAAGTCAGCCCTGGTCTTAGTGCCAGAGATTGGCTTAACCCCGCAATTGACCGATCGCTTTCGGGCAAGATTTGGTGATGCGCGGGTAAATGTTTATCATAGTCAATTGTCGGAGGGCGAACGGTTTGATACATGGCGGCTGATGCTCACAGGGGAATCTCAGGTGGTAATTGGTACGCGATCGGCAGTGTTTGCGCCCCTTGGGAATTTGGGCTTAATTGTGATGGATGAAGAACATGACAATAGCTTTAAGCAGGATCAACCGCAGCCCTGTTACCATGCAAGGACGATCGCTCAGTGGCGATCGCTGTTAGAGCAGGTTCCTTTAGTGATGGGTTCAGCGACTCCTTCCGCAGAAATGATTTATGCTCATAAAGAGAATGAACTAATTTATTTAGAACTTCCAAATCGGATTGGTAATCGATCGATGCCACCGATTGAAGTGGTAGATATGCGTGATGAATTTAAGGCGGGCAATTATTCGATTTTGAGCCGCAAATTGCAGGGAGCAATTTCAGAAATGCTAGAGGCTAAGCAGCAAGGGATTTTATTTATCCATCGACGCGGCTATAGTACTTTTGTTTCCTGCCGTTCCTGTGGCTATGTTGCGGAATGCCCCCATTGCGATGTGTCTCTCTCCTATCACGATCCGATCGTGCCAACCGCCCATCAGCCCAAATCCGCACATTTACGCTGTCACTATTGCAATTACACCCAAATTCAGCCAAAAGTCTGTCCTCAATGCAATTCACCCTATTTCAAACATTTTGGTAGCGGTACGCAAAAAGTCGAGCAGGAACTCGCGAAACTATTTCCCCAGATTCGGCTAATTCGCTTTGATAGTGATACCACGCGCAACAAGGATCAGCATCGTCTACTCATCGATCAGTTCCGTTCTGGAGGTGCAGATTTATTAGTGGGTACGCAAATGTTAACTAAGGGTTTAGACATTCCGCAAGTAACTTTAGTGGGTGTAGTTTCGGCGGATGGATTATTAAATTTTTCAGATTATCGGGCAGGGGAAAGAGCGGCACAAACATTGCTGCAAGTGGCAGGACGGGCAGGACGGGGTGAAGAAGAGGGCAAGGTGATTATGCAGACCTATACGCCCGAACATCCTGCGATGCAAGCGGTGCAAAGTTATCAATTGGAAGAGTTTATGGAAACAGAATTGGAAATGCGCGAGGCGTTGCATTATCCACCTAAAGGACAAATAGTATTGATTCATCTGAGTAGTGAGAGCGCTCAAACTGTGGAAAATGCCGCCAATGAGTTAGCGGAATATCTACGGCAATTGGAAGATAATTGGGATGTTTTAGGGGCAACCCCTGCCACGATCGCTAAAGTTGCTAATCGTTATCGGTGGCAGATTTTGCTAAAATTCATGCCCGAATTTTTACCCAGTGTCCCTAGTTTAGAAAAATTGCGAATGTTGGTTAAATCCAAAGCTGTGAAAGTGGCGATCGATGTCGATCCACTAACGATTTTGTAATAGTATTAGAATTTAAAAATGGCGAAGCCATTTTTAAATTCTAATTTTATGGATTTTTTGCATGATAATGAGTGCGAAAAGCTTTACCGATCGCAGGAGTAAGCAAAACGGCAAGGGCGATCGCACTGCCGATCGCAATGTAGGGATTGAGAATCATCAGGCGCGATACAGGCTCCTTTACATTCACACTGAGGGCATCATCGAAAACCGTCGGAATAGCTAACAGTTTAGTAGCAGAAGGAGGTGACACCCAACCGAAACAAGTGGCGATCGCAGGAAACATGACTGAGCTAAATAGAAAAATACTGAGAAACCTTGCCCAAGATTTTAAATGCCATAGCCCGATCGCTAAAAAAATAGGTACTAAGCCAAAACCTAAGAAGGCAATGCCTGAGACCACCTGTAAATTGGTGGAACTCGCCTCTACTAAAGGTACATCTGATTCTAATAAGCGATAGATATAAAAATTTTGGACGCGATCGATGATTAGCAATAGACTCGTACTAACCATTGTCGTTGCCAAAATAGTAATCGAGATCGGGCGTTTAATTTTATGTTTCATGGTTTCTGTAGAATAAATTTCGGGTAGTAATTGGCGCTAAGGCTGACTGAGATAACGAGGCAAATGGCGAAATAGCTTGCTAGATTGCAGCATCCGCAATAGGTAATAACTGGAAGTTGGTAAAAAGATAATCATCGCCCAACCAAATTGGTCGGGAACTTCCATTTGAAAAAATGTTGGGAATACTAACATCGAAACAATCGATAAAGCTACAGAAACAACGCCAAGAATTGCGGCTATAGAATTTTTGGCAAAGGTTTGCACTTTCCATACCGAAATATTTGTCAATGTCCAAAATACAAATAGGCAAAAAATACAGCCAATGATCGTACTCACACCTTGAGCTTGCCCCTTAGCAATACTTTGGAAGGTATCGGAATTGAGCATAGTAAGACTGTTGGGAATTCTCAGGAGCGCCCAACCACTGATGTAGTAGGAAAATACATAACCAGTGGTCATCGCGATCGCGCCAAAGATCCCAGCGATCGCGCTGTAACCTAAGACATCGCGCAGGAAGTTCTCTAAGCGTCTAGGCTTAAGCCAACCAAAGGCGATCCAAATCGTCGGTAAGCCAACCACCGCCATCGTCAGTACTGTCATGTGACGTGGCTCGATTGGAAATGGAAGCTGCACAAATCCTGCAAAGGAAATTGTGAGAATCACCATGATATTTTTAGTGAGATAGAGCAATGCTGAAGAGAGAATCTTTTGCTTAATCTCATCGCCTGCGGTGAAGGCTTGGGGCAGCGCTGAGAGATTGTTATCTAACAAAACAATATCCGCGACATCTTTACTGATCTGTGCACCGTCATTCATGGCGATCGCCAATTGCGCTTCCTTAAAGGCAGGCACATCATTTACGCCATCGCCAACCATGCCCACATATCCGCCCCGCTTCACCATTGCCGAAATTAAGCGCCGCTTCATGTCGGGGGTAATTCGACCAAAGACTGCGCCAGATGTTGCCGCACGGATAAAGGTAGACGAGTCCATTTCTTCGAGAATTTTTTGGGTAAACACCGCATCATCGGGAACCGCAATACCTGCTTGACGGGCAATGGAGGTAACGGTTTCGACGCTATCTCCTGAAATTACCTTGAGGCGAATATTCTTGTTTTGCAATTCGGCGATCGTTTCAATCACATCAGGACGCAGACTATCTTCGAGTAGCACAAGGCCGCGATCGCGGCGATTGTTTGGTAATGCAGGATTTTTTTCGGACGTATCAAAACTATCTTCGCTGGTGACAACGGCGATCGCCCTTAAACCCTGCCTACCATATTGCTTAGCTTGTTCCTGTGTCTCAGGACTGGTGAATAGAACTTCAGGCGCACCGACCATGATCGTTGTGCCGATATCAATGGCGATCGCGCCCCATTTGCGACTAGAACTAAAGGGAACTTCGCTGACCAGTTGCGACTGCGATCGGGGCTTATCCGTAAATATCGCCATCGCCTTGGCACTACTATTTTGCGATCCCATCAGATTTGTATAGAGGGCAATTAGCTCGCGCAGTGAATCCTCATCGGTATCACCTAAAGGCACGATCTCTTTGACCACCAGCTTGTTTTGGGTCAGCGTTCCCGTTTTGTCAGTACAGAGAATCCGTACACTATTCATCGAATCAACGGCATTAATTTTCTGGATTAAAGTGCGTCGTTTACTGATTTCCACCGCACCGATCGCAAAGGCCACACTAATGGAGAGAATTAAACCTGCTGGCACAAAACTATTGATAATTACCGAAGCATAGCGAATCGTATCTACCATTGTCCGCCCCGAATTAAGGCTGGAGGCAATATGTAAAAACGCCGCCACAATTAGAACAAGAATGAAAATTTCAACGAGAACATCAATCTTTTTCTGCAAAGGCGTAAATACACGCTTATATACGCGTGATGACTGTGATAGCTTTACTGCATAGCTTTCATTGCCAATTTTATCAGCACGAAATACGCAACTTCCAGCTAAACAAAAGGAACCCGATAACACAATGTCATCAATCTGTTTAGCAACGGGATCGGATTCTCCTGTGAGTAAAGATTCATCCATTTCCACATTTTGGGAAACTAAGACTGCACCATCGACAGGAGCGCGATCGCCAGGGTTTAGCTCAATCAAATCATCGCGCACCACCTCACCGACAGGAATCTCCAGCGATTCACCATCGCGCCGCACCTTTACTTTTTGTACCGATAGTAAAGCGAGCTTATCCAATGTCAACTTGGCCTGAATTTCTTGGGCAACTCCCACCAGAATATTCATAAATACCGAGAAGCCTGAAAAAATTGCGTCGGTAAACTGCCCCAACGCCATCATCAGGACTAAAACCACACCAAAGGTAACGTTAAATAATGTAAAAACGTTTTCCTTGAAAATGTCCTTATAGGTGCGACTCGATCGCATAACTACGACGTTAATATCACCGCGCCGCTTTCTGTCTGAGACTTCAGCGTCACTAAGCCCTATGTCTGGATTAATGGCCTTAATCGCGGCGATCGCTGGCAAGTCTGGTGTATTTGCTGATGTAGATTGAGACATAGACACACAGGTATCGTTTTTAGTAAGCAGTATAGCAACCAAAAACCAAAAAGGGAGACTTTATTAGTCTCCCTTTT
>Ga0316611_1000099_pt1 | contig 36204 bp, 38 predicted proteins | sample MIS2016202_MG_FD_207675 | JGI IMG/M metagenome (GOLD analysis project Ga0316611, IMG submission 207675) | Microbial mat bacterial communities from Middle Island sinkhole, Lake Huron, Michigan, United States - MIS.2016.202 | ecosystem: Environmental > Aquatic > Freshwater > Lake > Sediment... | reverse complement strand
ACCTTCCCGACCGGGCAACAGGTCTTTGATTTTCTCCCATTGGTCATCTCTGAGTGCGTATCTTTTCATCTCTTAGGCTTTTTTCAGTTCACCTATTCTACTCTCTCTAACTGATGACAGGCCCTAGGTAAGTGGACTCGGTGAGCCAAGAATCCCCGTGCCTTTAGGCCGGGGAGTGTCAAAACTGGATTCTAGAGGGGAAACCGACTCTTTTCTCTCTCCTCTATCCTCTCTTCTCCCTAACGGGATTGATTCTGCAACTGAGCCGTGCGGACATTAATATTCAGCGTTTGGTTGCCCCGCCGGACGGTGAACCGGAGCCGACCATTTACGCCGCTTTGTTCCACGATGTTTTGAATATCCGTGCCACTGGTGACGCGATTACCGTCAATTTCGGTAATCACATCACCTCGCCGTAGCCCCGCCTCTGCTGCCGGAGTATCGGGGAGAATCCGCCAAATAAATACGCCATCCACCTCTGGGATCGTAAAGGAGGAATTGGGATCAGCATTGCTGCGGCGGGCTTGGTCGGCGGTAATATCGCGCATTTCGATGCCCACATAGGGATGGGGGACTTCTTGACCGGCGGCAAGGATGTCTTTTAATTCCTTGGCCTTATTGATGGGAATGGCGAACCCAATCCCCATCGCATTCGCCCGGATCGCGGTATTAATGCCAATCACTTCCCCCCGATCATTGAGGAGGGGGCCGCCGGAGTTGCCGGGGTTGATGGCGGCATCGGTTTGGAGGAAGTTGAGGCGTTTATCGGGGATGCCTACTTGAGAGGAGGGGCGATCGAGGGTGCTAATGATCCCTAAGGTAACGGTATTATTCAACCCGCCAGGACTACCGACGGCGATCGCCCAATCCCCCACTTCCAAACCATCGGAATTACCCAGGGGGGCAACGGGGAGATCAGCGGCGCGATCGCTAATTTTCACCACCGCTAAATCCGTCACCGTATCCGTCCCCAACACCGAAGCCTCAAACTCCCGGCCATCCTGGAGCGTCACCGTCACCTCATCCGCCCCACTGACCACATGGGCATTGGTGAGAATCATCCCGGCTCGGTCAATGATAAAGCCGGAGCCTTGACCCTCGACCCGCCTTTCCTGGGGCATTTGTTGAAAGAATTGATCCCCAAAGAAGTCCCGGAAAAAGGGGTCTTGCATCATCGGCGGCAATTGGTTTTCGACGGTGCGAGCAATATCAATCCGCACCACCGCCGGGCCGGTGCGTTGGATCGCCGCTGAGACAAAATTGCGCTGGCCCGTGGGGCGGGCATCCTGGGCCATGAGGGTTTCCGTCGGGGCCACAGGGGAAGCCATAGCAGTGGGAGCCGGATCCGCATTGGAAGCCGCCACCCGCAGGGTTGTAAACGCGAGGATTCCCCCCAAGAGGAGGGCAAAAACATGGGAGGCAATTTTACGCAAAGTGTGAGCTATAGAGATGATCATCGGTCGCGGGATTGTGAAACTTCAGAGCCAATCGCCCTCCCGAACAGAGGGGTTTGGGGTGAGGGTTTGCGCGGGTCGCAAAAACGCGACAATTATTTTTCCATGATAGCTTGCGACTTTGAGGATTTTGGGCGATCGCAATCCCAATTCGTATAGCAGTAGCGAACGGGGTTAGGACATCGCGTAGGACATCGCGTAGGACATCGCGTAGGGTGGGCAATGCCCACCCGGAGAGGGTTTCAGATTTCTGAAACATCCCAACAATACTGACTACTGCGATCGTGCAGACTTCCGTCCCCAAAACCGCAAAAAGGGACAACCCGAAGGCTGTCCCTTAAGACCTGAACAAAATTGGCGGGTTCCCTAGGCAACAGGATAAACGCTGACTTTCTTGCGAGATTTGCCCCGCCGTTCAAACGTGACAATCCCTTCCACAAGGGCGAACAGCGTATCATCTCTGCCCACGCCCACATTTTCACCGGGATGCACCTTCGTACCCCGTTGGCGGATGATGATGCTACCGGCCTTGGCCCGTTGGCCGCCATAGAGTTTGACACCTAAGCGTTTGGCGTTAGAATCGCGCCCGTTTCTTGTGCTACCTGTACCTTTCTTATGAGCCATGGGTTAACCTCCTATTAATTCTTGCTTGATTGTGACATGATTCGCGGGAGGAAGTGGAGAGTGGGAAGTAGGAAGTGGCGAGTGATATCGGATTTTCTCATCGCCCCTCTCCCAACCTGGGAGAGGGGTTTGGGGTGAGGGACAGAGGCAATTTCCTCTCTTCTCCCTTCTCTCTCCTCCATTCTCCCTTCTCTCTCCTCTCTCCTTCTAACTGGCCTGATCCACCGCAAAAAAACTCAGGTGGTAGATCGTCCCTTTCCAAGGATGGGTTTGGGCTTCCCGCACCACCACCGGCCCTTGCCAGTTGATTTCGGGAATCGTGACATCAATGACGGTTTGATTAACCGCCGTTTTCCGCATCAGCGTATCGGCATCTTTGGCATTGACGACGAGCAAAACGGATTCTGCGCCTTGGTGGCCATAGAGGTTGGCGGGGATTAAACCCTCGCGGCGTAAGGCTCTGGGTTTACTGCCTTCGGGGCGGGTTTGACAAGCGATGGTCAGAGACATAGTTAACTTTAAAGGGTAGAACAAATAAAGGGGTTAAGGGGAAATGGTCGGGACATCCAACAGGGCGCGTTTGGGGCCGTGGATGGGGTCTTCAACGATGATCGTCTGATCTCGACTGGGGCCGAGGGAGACGATCGCGATCGGCACTTCCATCAATTCCGCCAAAAACTTGAGGTAACTCAAGGCAGCGGGGGGCAAATCTGCCAAACTGCGACAGTGGGCGGTGGACTGTTGCCAACCAGGGACGGTTTTATAGATGGGTTGGCATTTGGCAAAGTGGCGGGCATTGCTGGGGAGGTGGTTGCACACTTCGCCCTCAATATCGTAGGCCACACAGACCTTGATTTCCGCCAAACTATCCAAAACATCGAGTTTGGTAATCGCCAAGCAATCCAAACCATTGATCCGCACGGCATAACGACCAATCACCGCATCAAACCAGCCACACCGTCGGGGCCGGCCCGTCGTTGTGCCAAATTCAGCCCCCAGATCCCCCAAGGTTGCGCCAATTTCGTCCTCTAGCTCTGTGGGGAAAGGCCCCTCACCGACGCGGGTGGTGTAGGCTTTGGCCACGCCAATGACGCGATCGATAATCGTCGGCCCGACACCGGCCCCCACACAAGCACCGCCAGAAATGGGGTTCGAGGAGGTGACATAGGGATAAGTGCCATGATCTAAATCGAGGAGCGTCCCTTGAGCCCCCTCAAAGAGGATATTGGCGCGATCGCGCACCGCTCGGTCAATTTCGAGAGAACTGTCGATCACATGGGGACGGAGGCGATCGGCATAGGCGAGATATTCCTCCACGACGGCGGCAGGATCGAGGGGCGGCAGGTTATACAACTTTTCCAACACCGCGTTTTTGTGCTTCACGGCCCAAGTGACTTGCGATCGCAATCCATCGGGATCCACCAAGTCCACCATCCGGATACCGATGCGCTCGGATTTATCCGCATAGGTGGGGCCGATGCCCCGCTTGGTCGTGCCGATTTTATGTTCGCCCCGCTGTTCTTCGGAGGCCTGATCGATCAGACGATGATAGGGCATCGTCACATGGGCAGTTTGGGAAATGTAAAGTTGCTTGGTGGAAACCCCCAGTGCCGCCAATTGATCGATTTCGCCGATCAAGACTTTGGGATCAATGACGGTTCCGGAGCCAATGATACATTTCGTGTTTGGGTATAAAATCCCTGACGGGATCAGGTGCAGCTTGAAGGTTTGGTCTTTCACGACCACCGTATGTCCGGCATTGACCCCACCTTGATAGCGGACTACCACATCTGCTGATCGACTCAGAAGATCTGTAATTTTGCCTTTGCCTTCGTCCCCCCACTGGGCACCAATAACGATAACGTTAGCCAATGGTCTTTTGATATACGACAGTTTTCACAAACTATCATTATCGTGAGTGAGGGGCAATTGTGTCAAGGTTGGAGCGGGAAGTGGGAAGTGGGGAGTGGGGAGTGGGAAGTGGGAAGTGGGAAGTGGGAAGTGGGGAGTGGGAAGTGGGAAGTGGGAAGCAATAGGCGTTGATGTGGGGGCGTTGGCGTAAGCCTGCCGGAGGCACAAAAATTTTTCGCCCCCACACCCATCTAAACCCTCTCTCCTCACTTCTCTATCCTCTTTTCTCCTCCAAAAGAGTCAGATTCAGAATCAATCCTGAAAATGCTATGCTCGCCTCTATCCTTTGCGATGAGAACTCTTGAACCATGACCATCGCCTCATCTTCTCCCTTGGGGATTACGAGCCTCCCCGACCATACCCAACTCCCGGACTCTGACGGTACGTTTGCGAAAAACTTTCAGGAGCATCCCCAAAGCATTTTATTGACGGATTCGATTCAATCCACCCTCGATCGCCTCTATCCCGATCAGCAATATGCCATCGGCCAAGATTGCGGCATCTATTGGCGCTTGACGGAACCGCCGGAACGGGGGGCAGAATGTCCCGATTGGTTTTATGTCTCCCATGTCCCCCCCACCTTGAACGGGCAAGTGCGGCGTTCCTATGTATTATGGCAGGAACATATCCCCCCTTGATTGCTATTGAATTTGACATCCTCCCCGACCTAAAGGCACGGGGATTCCCAGTCTGCCTACATTAAGTAGACTCCTGATGGGTAGACAGACAAGCAACTGCCCCAGATCGGGGTCTAACACTGCTTAACGCCTGTCCATTCAGGTCGGCTTGCCCAGCCGCCAAAACATTAAGTTTTAATGATGCCATCATACCATAGACAGGAAAAACTGGATCAATAAATTGGACGAGAAAAGCCGCCCTAAAAGGGCGGGGCTTCAGACCCATTAATTTTGGGTGAGGAGCGCGTTGGCGTAGCCCCTCCATGGGAGGATCGCACCCCTTTAGCCCAAATGGGCGATCGTCAAAAACCAGGGAAATTCTGGGTCTATGAACAAATCATTCGCCCCGCCTTTTATGCCATTTACGAAAATAGTGCGGGAGTCTGAAAGCCCCGTCAATTTATTGCGGGGATGAAAGACGACACGAGCGACTTTAGTCGCCCTCCTTGGGCTAGTCGTATTATGGTGATTAGATTGGATTTCAAACGTCCAGGAACGATCACAAGGCTAAAAACCGACAGGCCTGGAAGCATTTAAGGGTAAGCAGGTAGCGTAATGAGTGGGCGGATTGCCTACTGCGTCATCCAATCTAACGATTTGGTCGCCTAGGAAGACTTGAATGTGAAAGGGTTAGTCTGAGATCGGCATCGTGCTGAGTCGATAGTGAAGCAGGTTTGTATCCTGCACCTTGGACTAACTACCGTGGGGCACACGGGAAGTTATACGCTTGGGGAGATTAGACCTCTGGCTGGGTTGGAGCAATACTGCTCGGTTAAGTCCGGTCGATGAACCAAGAATCCCCGTCGCTGTCTTCGCGGGGAGTGTCAAGAAGTCCAAAAGGCCCGCGTCGAGGTCTATTGCCTGATGGCCAACCATTACGAGCTAGTCCCCATTGATCCCATGGGGGTAGAGTTGGGCATTTGGCGAGGCTGGTATGGCAACCTGGAGTTACCCTGGTTCCGGTGGTGGGATGCCCAAGGCAACTTACTCCTGACGGGGGATGAACGGGCCAGAATTGCCCAAGATCGCGCCCAACAGGCAGAAGAACAGGCCAAAATTGAACAGCACCGTGCTCAACAGGCAGAAGAGCGGGTCGAACAAGTTGCCCTAGAGTTGGGGCAGGAACGTCAACGGGCGGAACGACTCGCGGCATTATTACGGGCCGAGGGGATTAATCCGGAGGAATTGTGAGCAAAACGCGATAGAACTGATGTTCAAAGCAGAGCGGTCAAAATCAGCTTAGGCCGCCCTAGTCCAAGCCCCTCCCGATCCACTGGATTGAACGCAAATCTAAAATTCAGACAGGCAAAATACAGCGCGATCGCCTTTCATCCCCCAAAATGGGGCCAGTCCACTGTAGATCATTGATGGATATTGGATTTATGGGAGAACACAAACGCATTGGCATCCTCACCAGTGGGGGAGATTGCGCCGGTTTAAACACGATTATTCGCGCCGTCGTTAACCATGCCACCGCCCACTACGATTGGGAGGTGGTCGGGATCAAAGGCGCAACCAATGGCCTCATGGAACGTCCTCCTAAGGTCATGCCCCTCAAGCTTCATAAGGTGGATCCCCTCCGCACCCAAGGCGGTACGATTCTCGGCACGACCAACAAAGGTAATCCCTTTGCTTTCCCGATGCCTGACGGTACGCTCAAAGACCGTTCTGAGGAGATCATCGAGGGCTACCACCAGTTAAACCTCGATGCGCTGATCGGCATTGGCGGTGATGGCAGTCTCGCCATCTTGCGAAAAATTGCCCAACAGGGGGGAATCAACTTAATTGGCATCCCCAAAACCATCGATAACGATGTGGGCGAAACCGAACTGGCGATCGGGTTCAGCACGGCGGTAGACATTGCCACCGATGCCCTTGATCGCCTCCATTTCACCGCCGCCAGTCATGATCGGGTGATGATCCTCGAAGTGATGGGGCGGGATGCAGGGCATATTGCCCTCAATGCGGGGATTGCCGGGGGAGCGCATATTATCTTGATCCCGGAGATTCCCTACAAGCTGGAGCATATCTGCCGAAAAATCCGCGATCGCCAAGCGGTCGGGTTTAATTTCTCCGTCGTGGTCGTGTCCGAAGCTGTCTGTACTGAAAATGGGGAAACCCTCCAAAAAAATGAACAGTTTGGGCAATTCCGCCTCGGGGGGATTGGTCAATACCTGGCCAACGCCATCACCAACTGTACCCAAGCAGAAACCCGCGTTACGGTTCTAGGTCATATCCAGCGGGGGGGCATTCCTTCCCCCACGGATCGGGTCTTAGCCTCTGCCTTTGGGGTGGGGGCGGTAGAATTGATCGCAGCGGGCCACAGTGACATGATGGTGACATGGAAAGACCGTCAGGTGACGGGCGTGCCAATTTTGGATGCGATCAAAACCTATCGGAAAGTAAACATCGAAGATACCCTTGTAAAAACGGCAAGGGGTTTAGGGATCTGCATGGGAGATCAGTAGGAAGAAGAAAGGAAAGAGGAGAGAGAAGAGAGTAAACTAGATCTCACTTCTCTCTTCTCTCTTCTCACTCCTCCATGACCCTCCCTCCCCTCAATACCGAAACCATTTGGGCGATTCTCAATGATGAAATTGAGGATGCGATCGCCAACCAATTGGTATGGCAAGCTCTCGGCTATCGTTATGATCCCCTCCATGAAATGTGGGAAAATAGTGCTGTTCCCCTCGATTGGCAGGCCGCCTATCCTGAACCGCCGGATTTCATTGCTCACCGTCCCCCTACGGTTAAATTAACCCGTTCTATTCCCCCTGAACATAAACAACTTCTCAAAGAACAACTAGGATTCAAGGGTTATAAAATTGGCGAATTTGGCCCCCGCCAAACCCGCCGCGCCACCATTGCCAATTGGCTACTCAGTTATCTCAAGCAGCAAAACCCGCCCCAACTGTAATGGGTGCATCTCACGTTACAAACTTCCCTTTTCCCGGCTTGGGCAATACAGCTTGTTTGATATTTACGAAATTGGACGATAGCTTGAGAGCAATGCGGCTTTAGCCCAGGGATGAAAAGCAACGGCGGCTTTAGCTACATTCTTACGCCAGATATGCTAGTATAAGAAAATGATTGTACTTGAGTTCAAAGCACGGGTAAAGCCTGCTCAGGCTACCATTATCGACGACGCTATCCGGACGGCTCAGTTTGTCCGTAATAAGGCGTTGCGCTATTGGATGGATAGCCCTACAGTCGGCAAATACGACCTTAGCAAGCTCTGCAAAGAGTTGGCTGAGGAGTTTCCCTTTGCCCAGAAACTCAACTCCATGGCGCGTCAGGCTTCAGCAGAACGGGCCTGGAGTTCAATCAGTCGCTTCTATGAGCATTGCAAGAAGGGCATTAAGCCCGTAGGATTCCCCAAGTTCAAGAAGCATTCCCGCTCGGTGGAGTACAAAACCTCCGGCTGGAAACTGCTGGAACCCAAGCGCATCAAATTCACCGATGGCTTCGGAATTGGGGAATTGCGGTTAATTGGAACTTACGATCTGGCACGCTATGACGAATCCCTAATTAAGCGAGTTCGCTTAGTTCGTCGTGCCGATGGCTACTATGTTCAGTTCTGCCTCCAAGTGAATGTTCAAGTGCAGATTGAGCCGAGTCAAAAAGCTGTTGGCCTTGACCTCGGTTTGCGGTATTTTATCGCTGCCAGCGATCGCACTGTGGTGGAAGCACCGCAGTTCTATCGCCAGGCCGAAAAGCGGTTGAACAGAGCCAATCGGCAGAAGTCAAGAAAGTACCGCAAGGGGGCAAAACCACAGTCGAGGAACTATCACAAGGCTAGGAACCGATATGCCCGGAAGCATTTAAGGGTAAGTAGGCAGCGTCATGAGTGGGCGAAGAGCATCGCCTACTGCGTCATCCAATCTAACGATTTGGTTGCCTATGAGGACTTGAATGTGAAAGGGTTGGTCAAGAACCGGAAACTAGCTAAGTCGATTAGTGATGCAGGATGGTCAATGTTTCGCTGTTGGCTAGAGTATTTTGGCAGGAAATATGGGAAGGTAACGATTGCCGTTCCTCCCCACTATACGAGCCAGGATTGCTCAAGCTGCGGCAAGCGGATCAATAAGGCACTCTCCGTCAGAACCCATCACTGTCCGCATTGCGGCTATGAGGCTGACCGAGATGTGAATGCTGCCATCAACATCCTGCGCCTTGGACTAACTACCGTGGGGCACACGGGAACGTATACGCTTGGGGAGATTGGGCCGCTGGCTGGGTTGGAGAAATCCTGCTCAGTTAAGTCCGGTCGATGAACCAAGAATCCCCGTCGCTGTCTTCGCGGGGAGTGTCAACGAGTACAACCCACTCCAAGAGCAGTCGCTGCACATCTACACCCTAGAGAGGGACTGTGATGCGGTTTTTGGTGGTTAGTGAACGGGCTGCAATCTCGAAAGTTGGCCCCGCAACCCCTAAACCCTAAGTTAAAGTGAAGAGATCACCAAAATTAATGGGTCTGAAGCCCCGCCCTTTTAGGGCGGCTTTTCTCGTCCAATTTATTGATCCAGTTTTTCCTGTCTATGGTATGATGGCATCATTAAAACTTAATGTTTTGGCGGCTGGGCAAGCCGACCTGAATGGACAGGCGTTAAGCAGTGTTAGACCCCGATCTGGGGCAGTTGCTTGTCTGTCTACCCATCAGGAGTCTACTTAATGTAGGCAGACTGGGAATCCCCGTTCCTTTAGGTCGGGGAGGATGTCAAACTCTAACTCTGCCCATGATTACCGCTGTTCCCACTGCCCCCTCCCTTGACCTTTCCGCCGTCCGCCTCGCCATTCGCGCCCTCCAACAGGAATTAGTGCAGTGGCGACGGCAGATCCATCAACAACCAGAATTAGGGTTTAAGGAAGCACAAACCGCTGCATTCATTGCGGCGCGATTAACCGCTTGGGGGATTCCCCATCAAACCGGCATCGCCCACACGGGGATTGTGGCCACGATCGCCGGCCATGCACCGGGGCCGGTGTTGGGAATTCGGGCGGATATGGATGCGTTGCCGATTCAGGAGTTGAATGCCGTTCCCTACTGTTCTCAGCGGGATGGGGTGATGCACGCCTGCGGCCATGATGGCCATGTGGCGATCGCCCTTGGGGTAGCCCATTATCTCAGCCGCCATCCTGAAACGTTCCGGGGTACGGTGCGGCTGATTTTTCAACCGGCAGAGGAAGGCCCCGGTGGGGCGAAGCCGATGATCGAGGCGGGGATTTTGACGGATCCTCCCATGGATGCGATCATTGGGTTGCATCTGTGGAATAATCTGCCCCTGGGAACGGTGGGCGTTCGTACCGGCCCGCTGATGGCGGCGGTGGAATGTTTCCGCTGTACGATTTTTGGCAAAGGCGGCCATGGGGCAATGCCGGATCAGACGGTGGATTCGCTGGTGGTGGGGGCGCAGATTGTCAATGCGTTGCAAACGATTGTTTCCCGCAATATTCGCCCTTTAGATGCTGCGGTTGTCACCGTGGGGGAATTCCATGCAGGAACGGCTTTAAATGTGATTGCAGATACGGCGCGAATGTCGGGGACGGTGCGGTATTTTAACCCGGATTTAGCAGAGAAAATTAGCGATCGCCTTGAGCAAATTATTGCCGGTATTTGCCAAAGCCAAGGGGCCACCTATGATCTGAATTATTGGCAGTTATATCCTCCGGTGGTGAATGATCCAGGAATGGCGGAATTGGTGCGATCTGTGGCGATGGATGTGGTGGAAACGCCCCTGGGGATTGTGCCGGATTGTCAAACGATGGGGGGTGAGGATATGTCGTTCTTTTTAGAAGCTGTGCCGGGTTGTTATTTCTTCCTAGGAGCCGCTAACCCTAGCCTCGGTTTAGATTTTCCCCACCATCATCCCCGCTTTAATTTTGATGAAACGGTGCTTTGTTTAGGGGTTGAATTGTTTGTGCGGTGTGTGGAGCGGTTTTGTGGGGGGAATGGGGAATAGGCAACGGGCAACGGGGTGTAGGGGCGTTGGCGTAAGCCTGCCGGAGGCACAAAAATTTTTCGCCCTGAATCTGTGCTTGATGGTGCGTCAGGCAAAATTAAACCGTTGATGTCATGATTGATACTGTCTGACGCACCCTACGTTTTAGAATCCTAAATCGCTGCGGGCGATCGCCGCTACTGCTGCTAATTGTTCATCGGGGAGATCTTGCCAATCTACCGCCCCAATTTCTCGGTAAAAATCTTGATCATAGGGGCGGGTACGGACAACGACGGGCATCGGGACGGCGTGACCTAAAATTAACGCCTGCTGTTTAGAATCCAATTTTGCTAACACCGATCGCAGGGCCTGCCCCCCGGATACGCCGGTAAAAATGGCTTCAATATCTTTCTCATCATTGAGTAAACAGGTGATCCGCGTTCCCACTTGGGACATCACCTCATTATCAATCCCCGATGGCCGCTGATCTACTACTAACAGCGTCACAAAATATTTGCGCATTTCGCGGGCGATCGTCCCGAAAATGGTTTGATTGACAATGCCGGAATCGAGGAAACGGTGGGCTTCTTCGATGGTGATTACCAATTGTTGGGGGCGATCGCGCTCCTCTTTAGAACGCAAAAACCGATCCGCTTTTTTGACATAACTGCTATGAATCCGCCGCGTGATCATATTCGTGGCCAACATATAGGAAAGCAGGTTAGATTGGGAACCAAACTCAATAATGACGTGCTTGCCCGCATCGAGATATTCCAATACTCGATCAATATAATTTTGGGGGCAAGTGTGGCGAATATATTTCAAACTATCGAGGCGCATCAACTTCCGTTGCAACGCCATAATTGAGCCTTTATGGCCCTGTTTCGTTTCACAAAATTCGGTAATCTCTTCATTGGTCATATTTAACAATTGCACAATCCAACTTTTGCCAAATTCCGAGGCCAAAATATTGGCATTATCTAAGCTGGCATCCGATAGCCCCAACTCCCGGCTCACTAACCGCAAATCCTCAATTTCAATCTGGTCATAGCTTAAAAATAATTCCTGGGCATCCCGTACCCCTCGGCGGTTGGTAGATTCGGGGTCAAGGGTGAAAATCTCAACGCGATGCTGAAACAGTTGTTTTAACCCCTTTACCGTGCTGATTTGTTTGCCCTCCTTCATGGCTTCCCAACCATATTCGGAGTGCATATCAAACATTAAATTCACCCCCGCCTGCTTTTGAATAATTCCCGATAAAATCAACCGTGTTAAAAAAGATTTCCCCGTTCCCGACTTACCAAAAATGCCATTACTCCGCTCTACAAACCGCTCCAAATCCAAACAGACCGGCACTTCCATATCCAAGGGCTGCCCCACGGCAAAGTTTTTCCGCAAGGGGTCATCTTCCCACCCAAACACCATACGAAAATCCCGCTCGCTGGCATCAAAAACCTGGCTAAAATGGCTGGGAATGGTTTTCACCGGCAATAAAACCACATCGCTATTGGTATGGGCAGTGAAAGAACCGAGGGCGCTATTGGAGTTTGTGGCCTTGGGGTTCGGCTGGGCATCGGGAATCAGCATCAACATCGGGGAAAGGTTGATCGTGCCGTAGATGCTGCTGCCGGTGAGGACGGCATGGAGGAAATCATCCTCTGGGGGGGGCGGGTTGGTGAGGATGCGGGGGCTGGTGGTTCCCAGGGTGACATCGGTGAGCAGGCAAAAGAAGCGCGATCGCACCCCTTCAATGACCAAGAACTTACCGACGCGCATATCTTCCACGGAAACATCCCCATGGAGCCGCACCTCTATCCCTTGGCTGAGGGAACCTTGAACGACGGAACCGAGGGGGGGGTTGGGGTTCATGGTGGCGAAAGGGGGGGATAGTTCTGTTGTGCCATTTTATCGGAAAAATGGGCGATCAGGGTTGGTTCTATTGGGTTTTGCGTTGGGGAAAGGGCCAGGGGAGGCGATCGCCCCTTAAGCGTTTAAAGATCAAATCTGCGAACCGCCAAGATCCGAAGGCACAAACGGCACTGAACAACAAGGCCCACCAAAAAGGGTGCAATGCCACATCTCCCAAGGTGAGCCGTTCGGTTTTGGGCTGGATCATCAAGCCGGAGCTAGAGGCCACGATCGCCCCGGCGGCGATGCCAATCCCGACGGATTGAATATGATGTTGCAAGAGTTGTTCATTTTTGGCTCGTTCAATTTCGGTGGTGGTGCGGATCGTGTTGATTAAGTCGCTGAAGACTTCTTTACCCGGTTCTAAATGATTTAAATAGGATTGAATTTGTCGGAGATAGTGGGGATAGGTTTTTGCGGGAAATATTGACCAGGCTTGCAGTTCAGTGCCGCCTGCGGCTATTAAGTTGTTTAAGGTTGTTGTGAAGTTATTAATATTGGTTTCAATGGTTGCATGGTGTGTTTTTAGATCCCGTAAGCAGCAGTAAAAATAGAGTAATTCTTGCGGAACGGTGGCAATCATTTGCTCTAGGTTTTCGAGGCGTTCCTGGGGAGTTTTGGTGAGGATGGTGTGAAAGTTTGTGATTTTGTCGTCCAATGTGTTGTAGGAGATTCTGGCACGATTATAGGCTATTTCAACTTGGGCATAGGTGGCGTTAATTTTCAGGAAGCTCCAGAGTAAGCCTCTGACGCTTTGGGCATTGTCAGAAAATTTCTGGCCATCAAATTGACCGGGTTTTGCGAGGAGAATCCACAGGGTTAAGCCTTCTGCTTCAAACCAGAAGACGGGGCAGTTAAACAGGGTTAATTGGCCTCGAAATTCGGGGTTAAGGCTGGTGTTAGCACAGAGGGCGGTGGCCCAGGGTTGAGCATCGTGGGAGGTGAGGTTTTTGGGCGATTGGTTTTGTTCGCCATAGAAAACCAGCACTTTGCCTAGGTCGGCGGTAATCTCTTCAATTAAACGGTGAGGTTGGAAGGCGGTGAGGTCTGATACATCGAGTTCATCTTGCCAGTCATTGGTGGGGTGAAGGGTGAGGCTCAGGCAATAGGTATCATTGAGCAGGTAGGGTTCAATTTCGCCGGTGAGTTTGAAGCCTTGGGGGGTGGAGATTTCACCGAGGGTGATTTCGGTTTGTTGATGGGTTAAGCATTCGCCGGGGTGTGTGGCTTCGTTTTGGGGTTGATAGGTGTATTGGCCCTGGTGGTCTGGGTGGTAGGAGATCAGTTGAGTTTTGAGTTTTTTGAGTTCGGGGAAGGGGTGAGTTTGGCTCAATTGAACGAGGCTTTCCCACATTTGGCTCCCTTGGGTTTGGGTGGTTTCTGGGGAATCGCCTAGGTATTGTTTGAGGTGGAAGGCGTAAAGGGTGAGGGTGATATTTTTCACGATGAAAGATCCGGTTTAGTTCTCTGGGTGGCTTTGCCAAAAATCGATAAATTGTTGAGCGATCGCCATTTGTTGTTTAGCTTCAGAGGGGGAAATATTCGCATCTAAATCATACAGCCTTTCCCTGAGTTACTCAGAACAGTGCAAGTTCATCTTGTGCCATGGCTCTGCCATGGCATGGATGTTCAGCGGCTCTGCCGCCTGTTGGGAGGCGGAAATCCAAGATTTTTGGGGATGCGTTTGCCAAACCCCGATCCGCCAAGAACTAAAGTTCTTGGCTCATAGCGAAAGTGGGCTGAAGCCCACTCCGGAACCCGTTTTAACGGGTTTTCGCTATGAGGCGGGGATTTCAATCCCCGACGGACTGGATTGTTATTCATAGAATAATTCCTTCTTTCTGAATATTTAAAATAAATGGGCTTTTTTCTTGGTGAAAGCGTTGTTCTGAGATGAAGGCGCGGGAAATAACGGTATTATAATTTAGGGATAGTTCTTGAATGAAGTGACTGGTTTTTTGGATTTCGTTGCTGTAATCAAATGAATGTTTCATGACAATCAGCAGGTCAATATCGGAATCGGGTTTGGCTTCTTCCCTAGCTTGGGAACCATACAAAATAATTTGCACGGCCTGTTCAGCATAATAGGTTCTAAACCAATTTTGAATTGATGCTATGATTTCCGGTAGTTTTTGATGTTGCATTTGGCAATCAGGGCTGTTATTTTCCAAACCGATTGACTCCCTAAATTTAGAGATTGGGTTAAAGGTATGGAGAGAGCAGGAGGAATCGGCTTTTTTTGGGGTCAAGTTTTATCGGTTTTTGGTGGGGGTGGTGTATTGCGTTTTTGGGCATTATCTAGCAGTTCTTGGAGGGTAGAGGCTTTGGTGTTGGCTTCAGATCCGCCCACCCCTTTCATTTCTGTGGTTTCCTCTAACAGGGGATTATCAGCGGTTAGGGTGGTGAGTTCGTTCTGATAGGCTTGGTTGAGGGGTGGACGGGTTGCCAGCCAGGTTTCAATGGCTTGGGCGTTGGCTTCGTCATCATCCCCTATTTGCAATTGGCTCAGGTCTTGCTGATAGGGGGCTAGGTGGTGAGCGAAGTCGTCACCTAAGAGGATTTTAAAGGCTTCAATTTTGTCTCTGTCCCGTGCCATTTTTTTGTTCTCCTTGTCCAACGATACAGAAGGCCGCCCAATGATAGGGGGACTCGTAGGGGCGGCAGTTTGCCCCTTCTTTATTTTGCTCTCTTTGGAAACGTTCGGCGAGAAGATTGCGCCAATGGTCATCTAAGAGGGGGGATTTTTGTACCCAATCGTAAAAGCCGCTGTTGGTGGTTTCTCGCAGCCAGGTTTGGGCGGTTTGGAGGGCGGTGGTGAGTTGGCCGGGGTGTTGGTTGAGGGTTTCGTAGGTTTTGATCAGGAGCAGGGCGGTGGAGGCTTCATCCACTGACCAGAGGCTCATGAGGACGCTGGGGCTTCCGGCGAGGAGGAAGCCGCTGGCGATGCTGATATATTCGTCGGTGTTGTCTAGGGCGACTTGGCCGGTTTCGCAGGCGGAGAGGGTGACGAGGCTGCACTCTTTGAGGTTGAGGGTGGCGATGATTTGTTCCAGGGTGAGAACGCCATCAGCCAGGAGGAGGCCGGAGTCTAGGGGGGAGTTGGGGTCAAAGCTTCCGTGGCAGGAGAAGAGGAGGTGATGGGTTTGGGGGAGGTTTTTGTTGAGGAAGGTGGCGAGGCGGGCGTTTTCACGGGTGAGGGTTTCCCGTTGGGGGAAGATGTTGCGGATGGTTTCGACTTCGATTTCTGCCCAGTTGAGGTCGTTGGTGGGGTTTTGGATGGCAAGGAGGCGGTTAAAGTGGGGGCGGGGGCGGTTTTGGGCTTGTTGGAGGAGTTGGCAGTTGGGGGCGTAGGTGATGCCTTTGGGGAAGAGGTCTTGGAGGGGGATGGGGCGCAAGGGGATGGGGCGCAAGCGTTGCGCCCCTACGGGGTCATGTAGGGGCGCAATGTTTGCGCCCTCAAGGTTTGCGCCCTCTTCGAGGGTGATGGGGAGGGCGTGGAGGGGGAAGAGGTGGAGGTAGCGGTGGGGGATGAGGATCAGTTTTTGGCAGGTGGGGAAGTTTTTAAACAGGTTGGAGAGGATTTCATCGAGGTGGAGGATTTTGGGGAGTTCTGCGAGGCGATCTGCTAGGGTTTCGCGCCATTGGCTGTTGTTGCGGTTGCGGTAGTCGTTGAGGTAGTTTTCACCCCAGTTGATAAGGTTTTGTCGGTCTTCCTTGGAAGATGTCCAGAGGTTGAGATTCTGTTCCCCATTCCCCGTTCCCTGACCCGTGAGGGTGAAGGTGAGGAATTTATCTGGCAGGATGTACCATTCCAAAATGGCGGTTTCTTCATCCAGTAGCTTTTGCATTCCCTCGAAATGCAGGGGTTTGTAGGGTTCGAGTTCCTGCTTTTCTTGCCGCAATTGGTTGAGGCGGGTCGGGTCGGGGTTTTCCCCCTGTTGGAGGCGGCGTTCTTCTATCGCGATGGCGATTTTGAGGGATTGCAACTGTTGGCGGATGTTTTCGGGAATCACGCCCCCCGGATATGCGTCACGGGTGGCGATGAGTTCCACGAGGTTACGGGCTTTACTGCGGTCTACATATTCAATGGCATCCTGATATCGACCCAACTCTAGGCACACTTCCACCATGCCGCGATAAACCTTATTCCATTCTTCGTTAAAGTTGCGTTTATAGCCCTCACTATCGGCCCCAATTTCCCCCCGCAAATATTCCACCCGTTCCAGCGCTCCTTGAAAACTACGGTAGGCTTTTTCGAGGGCTTGTTGTTTCTGGGTGGCACTGTTCCCCGCTAGGCGAGATTGCGCTCGGTAGACAAAACCAAAGTTATTCAGGGTTTGTGCTAAGTCGCGGGCTAACCCCAACCGCCGCCTAATCTCTGCTGCTTCATCGTAAGCTTTGATCGCCCCATCGAGATTGGCGGCGGGGTTGATGTCCATCTCGGCTTGGGCGCGGCGGGCAATTCCGAGGTTAGTCAGGGTTCCGGAGAGGTCTTTTTCTAATCCCAACCGCCGCAGAATTTCTGCTGATTCATCGTAGGCGGTGATCGCCCCATCGAGATTGGCGGCGGGGTTGATGCCCATCTTGGCTTGGGTGCTGCGGGCAATTCCGAAGTTATTCAGGGTAGAGGAGAGGTCTTTTTCTAACCCCAACCGCCGCCTAATCCCTGCTGATTCATCCAAGGCGGCGATCGCACTATCGAGATGGTTGGCGGGGTTGATGCCCATCTCGGCTTGGGTGCTGCGGGCATTCCCTAGGTTATTCAGGGTAGAGGAGAGATCTTTTTCTAACCCCAACCGCCGCAAAATCTCTGCTGCTTGATCGTAGGCGGTGATCGCACTTTCGAGATGGTTGGCGGGGTTGATGCCCATCTGGGCTTGGGTGTAGCAGGCAACACCAAGGTTATTCAGGGTAGAGAAGAGGTCTTTTTCTAACTTCAACCGCCGCCTAATCTCTGCTGCTTGATCGTAGGCGGCGATCGCACTTTCAAGATTGGCGGCGGGGTTGATGCCCATCTCGGCTTGGGTGCTGCGGGCATTCCCTAGGTTATTCAGGGTTCCGGAGAGGTCTTTTTCTAACCCCAACCGCCGCCTAATCTCTGCTGCTTCATCGTAGGCGGCGATCGCACTTTCAAGATTGGCGGCGGGGTTGATGCCCATCTCGGCTTGGGTGTTGCGGGCAACCCCTAGGCCAGTCAGGGTAGTGGAGAGGTCTTTTTCTAACCCCAACCGCCGCAGAATCTCTGCTGATTCATCGTAGGCGGCGATCGCACTTTTGAGATTGGCATCCGGCTTGATGCCCATCTTGGCTTGGATGTTGTGGGCAACTCCGAGGTTATTCAGGGTATCGGAGAGGTATTTTTCTAACTCCAACCGCCGCAGAATCTCTGCTGATTCATCGTAGGCGGCGATCGCACTTTTGAGATTTGCATCCGGCTTGATGCCCATCTCGGCTTGGGTGCTGCGGGCATTCCCTAAGCCAGTCAGGGTTTGGGCGCGTCCTTCAGGGCTATAGACCCCTAAATCTAGCACTACCCCATAGCCCCGGATGGCAATCTCTTGCACTTCTGCATACTTTCCATAGGGAAATAGTCGAATACTGGTGCAGGTATTTTCGACTAAGCCTGCTATGCCTTCCGCTTTGTCGGGATTTTGAGCCAGATATCTTTGCACAAACTGGGCAATGGCATCCCCCAAGTCGGGAACAATCAACCCCATATTTTGCCGCATCACCTGATGCACTGCGGCCTCATCCCCACCACTTTGCATTTCCGCTTGCAGCAGTTGCAGCCAAAATTGAGTCAAGGCATCATCTGAACTCTCAGCATTGAGCAGGTTTCCTAACCCCATTCCCCCCATCAATTCTGGACGACCCCGCAAAAATGTTTCGAGGTCATCTGGTGCAGTCCCGCTCTCCCGTAATGCCCCAAAAAGATCTTGCATCAACCCCATCAGTTGCGGATTTTCCAGAAGTTCCCTCATTTGCGGGTCTTCCACCAATTCCCTCAGTTCCGACGGCAATTCTGCCCCGGCTGACCGTATTCGCTCCGCCCTGATTTGCCCTAACTTTTCCTCAAACCCCTGCTCAATGCCAATTTCTCGACACCGTTGCAACAAATCCCGATGCTCCTGTAAAACCCCCCTTTTCCGTTCCTCTCCCGCCGCCCGCCCGATCAACTGACCCAACAGAGCATCCACCTCATCCCCCAATAGCTCCGGGTGCTGTGTCAAATACGCCTGAGACTCCGGCCAAGTATCCGCATTAATGAACTGCTGTAAAGTTTCTAAAATTGGCGTTGGGTTTGACATCTGGCGACTTGGCTCATTTCCCCCCGTCCCCTCCCTCGCCAAAAACATCCCTAACCGCCGTGCTACTTTCTGTAAAAAGTTCATCATCCTACGACTCCCCTTGCTGACGCACCTGCACAAACCCCTCATCCAGCAACTCCTGATGACCGTTGAGGATCTCGTTTTCCTCCCCCCCCGGACAGTCCAGCAATGCTTGAATCAGAGCGAGATAAGCCTGTACCCGTAGTTCATCCATAGCCGCAAGGTCAAAACAGCACCCCCATTCTACCCCCCAACCCAGAAACCGGGTTGCCTCGATTGGCTCCTTTTCCCTCCAGATTGCCCCAAAACTCGGTTTCAAACCTATGATCATACTTAAACCCCAATCTCCACAAACCCCAACCATGACCCCCCAACCCACCCAACAACAACCCATCGAAATACGAGTCACCAACCTAGAACTCCAACTCACCCAAATCCAACAAATCTTAGCCACCATCTCCCCCCCACCCAAACCCTGGTGGGAAGAAATTGCCGGGAGTCACGCCAACGACCCCACCTTTGAAGCCAGCATTCAACTCGGCCAACAATGGCGCAAAACCGCCCAATAAACTGCGCCAAACCCGATGTATATTCTAGACACTGATCATCTGAGCCTGATTCAACGCAATGGTGAACCCGGTAAACGGATCTTGGCTAAAATAGCAACCGTTGACCGCATTAAACTTGCCGTCACCATCATCACCTATGAAGAACAAATCAGGGGACGGCTCGGCTTTCTTGCTCAAACCAAAACAGTTGAGCAACAAATTATCGCCTATGAAGGATTACAAAGAACAGCAAAAGACTATTGTCAGATCCCCATTTTATCCTTCGATTATCTTGCTGCAATTGAGCATCAACGCCTCCGCAAAGCCTACCCCCGATTAGGCACGATGGACTTAAAAATTGCTGCCATTACTTTAGTTCAAAATGCCACCCTCCTCACTTGCAACCAGTCTGATTTTGGCCTCATCCCAGAACTCTCCATCGAAAACTGGTCAATCAACAGTTTTTAAATCAAAGTGAGATCACTTTCCGTAGTTCATCCATAGCCGCAAGGTCAAAACAGCACCCCCATCCCCCCAACCCAGAAACCGGGTTGCCTCGATTGGTTCCTTTTCCCTCCAGATTGCCCCAAAAACCCGGTTTCAAATCTATTTAAAGATTCCTTACCCTGCGTAACTCCTGCAAAAAATCCTCCCGCGTCACCGACCCTAAAATCTCCCGCCGTTCCTGGGTATAATCGCCTTGACCCCAACCCATTTGCTGCAAAAAGCGAATCGCATCCGACTGCCCTAAATGATCAACTAAAATCCGATAACCTTGTTCTCTTAATTCCACTGCTTTCATCATCAATAACTCCTTTTTACTGCTCCTGTAAAACCTCAATGAGCCACACCACTGGATTACCAATCGTCACATTTAATTGATCTCCACACCTGCGAGCTGTTTTGAGCAGACGATCATCCGTAGACAGAAAAATATCCGCCCCAGCCGCTTCAGCACAAGCCACATGAAAAGAATCGAAAAGTGCAAATCCTAGATCTTCTAGTTGTCGTGAACGCTCCTCAACTACTGGCTTTTTTCTCCAGATTCCGCATTTTTTCAAGTTCCACGGCGATCGCCTCACTCGCGATGAGTTGCCATTCCCCCCGACGAACCCGCTCCAGAATACTTAAAACTGAGTCTCCCTCTAGCCGAACCCGCTCCTGCATCCAGTCATCAAAGGGGCGATTGAGACAACACACGTCCAAATAGACAGCAACCATCACACCCCTTCCATAGCCGCAAGGTCAAAACAGCACCCCCATCCCCCAACCCAGAAACCGGGTTGCCCCGATTGGCTCCTTTTCCCTCCAGATTGCCCCAAAAACCCGGTTTCTTTCTATAATTCTCCCGCAGCCGCTAAAACCTCTCTGTATACATTAGCCCCAATCCGAAAATTAGCCTCTTCGATCAAACTATCCATAATGGGTTGAAGCAGAGAAATCAAACCTCGACGCTTCGCCACCAGCAAAATTCCCAGTAACCCCGTAATCGATAACCCCAAATCAACCGCCTTCCTACGTCCCAACCGTTCATCAATTAACAACGCCTCGGCATTCACTTCTAATGCCAAAGCGATCGCTTCTGATTCTCCTCGATCTAAATTGTGTTCACTTTCTAAAACCTCTACCCACTTTTGATTTGTAGGTTGGCGAACCTCGATCCAATCCAACCCCAAAACCTCAAGAATGCGTGGATCATCTTCTCCGCCCCGCCGCAACTCCTGCATCACCCCTGAAGGAATCAACACCCGTCCATAAACTTGTTCTAATAGCCCTAGATAACCAGCGATCGCCAACCCACTTAAAGGAGAAGTATCACTCACAACAATCATAGCCATCCCTTATCCCTTAAATGCTCAATATCCTCATGAAATTCTGCCACATCATAATGAATATTAATACCGCGTTCTGCAAGAATCCTTTGAAATCCAATCTGAGAAATATTCAGTAATCTTGCCGCCTTACCCAAGCTAATTTTATCCTGCTGAAATAACAACAAGACCAACTCCAAAATTAACTCTTGTTCAGAAAGACCACTAGCTTTAACAATTTCTTCGTAAATGACTAAGCTCATACCTTCACCTTAAAAAAAGATTAATGACCACCTTGATCAAAAATAGACAGCACCCCCATTCTACCCCCCAACCCAGAAACCGGGTTGCCTAGATTGGCTCCTTTTCCCTCCAAATTGCCCCAAAAACCCGGTTTCTCTGCCATATCCCGCACGTTAAAATAGATCCCAACCAACCCCATCACCCCCATGGCCCTCACCCACATCACCGCCGCCGGAACCGCCACCATTCCCCCCGAAATGATCGACCGGCTCCACCTCAAACCAGGCGACCCCATCAACATCACCATCTCCCCCGATGGCAAAATCTACCTAGAACCCGCCCCCAAAACCACACAAATCGATGTTCGTAGCCTGTCCGGTTGCCTCCATAATCCCAACAGAAAACCCGTCTCTCTCGCTGAAATGGAACAAGCCATTATCGAAGCAGCAGGAGCATCCCTGTGAAAGGTTTGGATACCAACGTCATTATCCGTTTTCTAGTCCGCGATGATGAATCACAATGGCAACAAGCAGATCAATACATCAATCAAGCCCTCGAAAATCATCAACCCTGCTTAATTAATAACATTGTCCTCTGCGAAGTCGTTTGGGTCTTACGCAGTCGATACAAAATTAGTCGAGACCAAATCATTGCTATCCTTGAAAACCTCTTGAATACCAATATTTTTGTTTTTGAAAACCCTGACCAGATAACATGGGCAATCAATCAAATGAAATCTGGTAATGCTGATTTCTCCGACTATTTGATCGTTCGCCAAAATCAACAATCTGGATGTGATGAAACCGCATCGTTTGATGTCAAACTAGGACAGTTACCCCAGGTGAAACTACTGGACTGAATAGCACCAAATCAAGCTATATCCCGTCGTTCATCCATAGCCGCAAGGTCAAAACAGCACCCCCATCCCCCCAACCCAGAAACCGGGTTGCCCCAATTGGCTCCTTTTCCCTCCAGATTGCCCCAAAAACCCGGTTTCTACTCACCCACCCCAGAAACCGGGTTGCCTGCATCCCCCCCCTTTGATTAATCTCGTTACTTGGCTCTGCCAAGTAACGCTCCCCCGGAGGCTCCGCCTCCATCCCAAGCGGCAGAGCCGCCCGAAGCCCGTGCCACGGCAGAGCCATGGCACGAGGATAAACCCGGTTTCTTTGCCCCCAACATGTCATCTAACGCACCTCATAGCCAAATAAATTGGGATCAACCCCCTTTAAATTCAAATCCCCTAACCCATATTCAGCCCAACGCAGATCCACCTGAGCCGCCATGGCCGGATCTGATTCCAACACCTCGCCCCAATCGTGATCCGTTTCTGGTGGGATTTTCGTCGTTGCATCGATGCCCATCCGCCCCCCTAAACCGATTTTTTCACTGGCAAAATCAAGACTATCAAAGGGCGTATCGGGCAAAATAAACACATCCCGCACCGGGTCAACTTTAGAACTAATCGCCCACACCACCTGACGCGGATCGCGGATATTAATATCCTGATCCACCACCACCACAAACTTTGTATAGGTGAATTGGGGCAATGCCGACCAAAACGCCAACGCCGCCCGCCGTGCTTGCCCCGGATAAGCCTTATCAATGGCAATGATCGCCATTTTGTAACTGAGCGCCTCCATGGGTAGGAGAAAATCGGTGATTTCCGAAACCTGTTGGCGGAGGATCGGGGTATAGATGCGATTGAGGGCGATCGCCATCATCGCCTCCTCCTTGGGGGGACGGCCACTAAACGTGGTGAGATAGATGGGATCTTGGCGATGGGTCATACAGTGGAACCGGATTAAGGGGGAATCCTCCACACCGCCGTAATAGCCCATGTGATCCCCAAAGGGGCCATCGGGCAACACCTCACCGGGCGTAATCGTGCCCTCTAGGACAAACTCCGCATCCGCTGGTACTTCTAGATCAACGGTTTTACACTTGGCTAACTTGACGCCACTCTCCCCGTATAACCCCGCAAACAACCATTCAGAAAGATCCACCGGGATTGGTGTCGCTGCCGCCATGATGATTAAGGGATCAACACCGAGGGCGATCGCCACCTCTAACTTTTTCCCCGCCTCCGCTGCTTTGCGCAAATGCCGCGCTCCCCCTCGCACCGATAGCCAATGCACCGTCATCGTTGTGGGGGATTGCAACTGTAAACGATAAACCCCCACATTGGGCGTTCCCGTCTCCACATCCTTGGTAATCACTAAACCCAGCGTGATAATTTTCCCCGCATCCCCTGGATAGGGCCGAATCAAGGGCAAAGTATTGAGATCGAGAGCTTCCCCTTCAATCACCACCTGCTGACAGGCCGGGAAAAAATCCCGCCCCGGTTTCGCCTTAACCACATCAAAAAGCAACTGACCAAAAGCGATCGCCTGACTAATTTTTTTGGGCGGCTTGGGCTGTTGCAACATCCCCAACTTCCGCCCCAAATCCTCCAAATCGGCCAAATTCTCCCGATTCATTGCCCAACAAATCCGCTCCACCGTCCCCATTAAGTTGACAGCAACGGGAAACTTTGCCCCCTTAACGTTTTCAAACAACAGCCCCGGCCCGCCAGTGGCCAGCATCCGGTTGGCAATTTCGGCAATTTCCAAATCCGGATCTACTTCTGCTGTAATCCGCCGCAGTTGTCCCCGCGTTTCCAGTTGTGCAATAAATCCCCGTAAATCTCTGGCCATGGGTTTTGGTGAATCGTGATACAGCCTTAGTATAGCCCTCACCCTTAATGGGGAGGAGAGAGGATAGAGAGGAGAGAGGGATGTGGAATTGAGCGGGAGGCGATCGCGGATAAGTTTGCTATGGCGGATAAATTTGCGATCGCCGATCGGCGTGGGGCGAAAGGTTTAAGATTTGCGCCCCTACATCAACCCCTCACTCCCCACTCCCCACTCCCCACTCCCCACTTCCTACTCCCCACTCCCCACTCCCCACTCCCTACTCCCTACTCCCTACTCCCCACTCCCCATCACGGAGCCGGATAAGCCACCGCCGCCAAATCCACCAAACCATTGAGCAACGTCACCGCCGCCCCCACGCCCCCCTTCCGGCCACTGACGCGAATATTGGCAATCATCGAATCCTGAAGCCGTTCCTTCGCCACATCCACATCCATAAAACCCGCCGCCGCCGCAATCACGAGGGCCGGCTGAATCTCTTCCGCTTCAATCATTTCAATCAAGACATTTAACGCCGTAATCGATTGACCAATGATGAAAATTCCCTCTGGATATTGGTTCGCTAAGGCCGCGATGCCCTGGGCGATGGGGCGACGGGGATCTTGGTTTTGGGGGGGAACCGCAGCGGCACAAAACACCGGATTAAAAAACCGCGCCTGGACAGCGGGGAGAATTCCCGTCATCACCATCGGCACATCGACAACGATCGCCGTCCGGGCCGCCAAAGCCGCCGCCCCCGCCAGCATCGCCCCTTCCGCAAAGCCCAGCACCGCCCCATAGTCAAAGTCTCCCGTCGCATAAATCACCCGCCGCACCAGTTCGTATTCAGCGGGGTGAAAGCGATGGGGGCCAAGCTCGCGATCGACGATCGCCAACCCCTGCACATCGGTAATAGACCATTCCATAGTTTGGCTCTGGGCAGAAAAAAATCTCTCTCCATTTTAGAATCCTTCGGGCGGATCACCCTCAAATGGGAAGAAAAGAGGATAGAGAAGAGAGGATAGAGAGAAATTGAGTTTTCCCCCTCACTCCCCACTCCCCACTCCCCACTCCCCACTCCCCACTCCCCACTCCCCACTCCCCACTCCCCACTCCCCACTCCCCACTTCTCACTTCCTACTCCTCACTCCTCACTTCTCTCTCCTCACTCCTCAAAAAAGATCAATCCCCAATTTAAGAGCAGGGTTATTCTCCCAGCGATCGGCTACATGGGCATAGATGCAGGTGGTGCGGGGGTCGGCATGGCCGAGGAGGTCTTGCACTTGGCGCAGTTCTGCTCCGGAGCGCAGCGCGAGGGTTCCGGCAGTGTGGCGGAGGCTGTGGGCGGAAATTGTGCGGCCCGGGGTGTGCTTCAGATGGGTTTGGGTGAGGTAGCGATCGACGATCAGACGAATGCCCCGCCGCGAAAGCCGTTGACCGCCGGCCCGATTGCCCACGGCAATAAATAGAGGGGTGGATGGGGTGAATTTTTCCCCTTGGTTGCGACGGGTTTGGAGATAATCCATGAGAATTTGGCCGATTTCTGGGGTGAGGGGGACAATCCGGATGTTCCGTTTCCCCTCGACGCGAATCCCCCAATTTGGCCCCTGTTGGATGACGTTGCTGACATTGGCGCGATGGAGTTCGACGGTGCGGGGGCCTTCTAGGGCCATGATGGCGAGGAGGGCGCGATCGCGCTGCGTTTGCAACAAGCGCACCGGATCATGATCTCCCACCCCTTGGGGAATGCTGGCCAGGAGTTTTTCCACCTCAGCTTTTTCTAAAAACGTGATCCGCTCGGCGGGGTCGCGCTTTTCCCTGGGGGGCTTCACCCCAAGGGCAGGATTGATGGGGAGGAGGCGATGCTCCACAGCGGCCTGATAAAATCGGCGCACAACCGAGAGCTTGAGGGCAATGGTGGCGGGCTTAAACCGCCGCACATTGATCAACCAATGGCGATAACGCTTGATGTCGTTTTTGTCCAGTTGGGCAGGATCGAGATTGTGGCGATCGCACCACTTTAAAAACTGCTCCACCTGCCGCCGATAGGTTTGCAACGTATCCGTAGCAGCATCTCCCGCACTAACATCAATGCTTAAAAAGTCCGCAAAGGCCAGTAAGAGGGCATCGCGGCTCACCAGGGCGGTTTCTGGTTGGGGTTGTAAAGGGTTAGGCATCCAGACCGAGTAAATCCTTGAGATAGATCGTGGCTTCCTCAGGGGAAAAGAGCAACGCCTCACCATTGCGGAGCAATTCATACTGGCTCCCGTGATAGCCATGGCCGACAATCAAACCCCGCTCCAGAGCAGCATTTCCCAGTTCCGTCAATTGATTGACAGCCTGGAAAGCGATTTCATAGTCTAGTTGTTGTTGCAGGTCGTCGGTGTCCATGGCGATTGAAGCAAATTTGCCCCATCCTAACACCCTCCCATGGAATATCGCCCCCTCGGCCGCAGTGATCTACGGGTTTCAGCAATCTGTTTAGGCACAATGACCTATGGCCAGCAAAATACCGTTCAGGAAGCCCATGAGCAGTTAAACTATGCCGTTGCCCAAGGGATTAATTTCATTGATACGGCGGAAATGTACCCCGTACCCGCAAGGGCGGAAACTCAGGGGAGAACGGAGGCCTACATTGGTTCTTGGTTGGCCAGGCAGGAGCGCGATCGCCTGATCATTGCCACCAAAGCCACCGGGCCGGGGCCGCACATGGCTTGGATGCGGGGGGGCGATCGCAACTTAAACCGCACCAACTTAGAGCAGGCCGTTAACGATAGTTTGAAACGACTCCAAACTGACTACATCGACCTCTACCAACTCCATTGGCCCGATCGCTACGTTGCCCTCTTCGGTGCGCCCAACTACGACCCCCAACAGGAGCGGGAAACCGTCCCCATTGCCGAACAGTTACAAGTCTTGGCGGATTTAGTAACAGCGGGGAAAATTCGCTCCATTGGGTTGAGCAACGAAACCCCTTGGGGGGTGAGTCAGTTTTGCCACATTGCCGAGCAGTTAAACCTGCCCCGCATCGTTGCGATCCAAAACGCCTACAACCTCACCAATCGCGTTTTTGACATTCATTTAGCGGAAACCTGCCACCGGGAACAGATCGGCCTGTTAGCCTATAGCCCCCTCGCCTTTGGGTTCCTCACCGGCAAACACCGCAACGGCAAGGCCCCCAACAGTCGCCTCGCCCTCTTCCCCGGCTTCGATCGCCGCTATCAAAAACCCAATCTTGCCGAGGCCGTGGCCGCCTACGGGGAAATCGCCCAGCGGCACGGTTTGACCTTAACGCAATTGGCCTTAGGGTTTGTTCAGTCCCGCTGGTGTGTCACCAGTACGATCATCGGTGCAACGAATTTAACCCAATTACAGGAAAATATCGCCACTGCAACCATCACTCTCACCCCGGAAATGATCGCAGACATCGAAACCATCCATCACCGTTATCCTAATCCCACTCCCTAGGGGATGGTGCGTCAGCCGTTGCGCTGCTCTTTTGCGTGATAGTTAATTGCTCTGACGCACCCTACGATTTTACGATTCTGCGAAGAAAGGCGGAAAAATTCGGGCTAGGGTTATGCACGAAGAAATAGCAAACCCCCCCGCCCGTTGAGATGGCAGGGGGGGGGAAGAGTTTAGGTTAATTCTATGCTCAACTAGCCCCATTATAATAAGCGATCGCTCATTGTCAAAGGCGATCGCCATTGGTTTGTTAGGGATTGAAAGGGCAAGCTTCCCACTCCTCACTTCCCACTTCCCACTTCCCACTCCCCACTCCTCACTCCTTCCATACCCGCCAATTTTCCTCAGCCAAGCCAAAGGAAAGCGTCATCCCTGCCCCCCCTAAACCATTGACCAACCAAACCCCCGGCTCCGGTTCGCAAATCCATTCCGTTTGCCCCGGTAACTTGCTATACACACCATGCCAAGTAGCGGCGATTTGGGGATGGGGGAATTGGGCAAATTGCCCCAAATAGCCGAGAATCCAATCATTTAGAGCGGTGCGATCGAAGGGGTCGGGGTTGGGGCCGTATTCGTGGGAATCCCCTAAAATTAACTCCCCTTGCCCATTTTGAGAAACCATGACATGAATGCCCCAAGTGGGGAAATGGGGGGTTTCTTCAGCAATGCGGGCCTTGAGTTGGGGGAGGCTGGGGCAATGGGCGAAGGCTTCGTAATGGGTGAGGGTGAGGCCGCCACAGAGGGCCGCCCCTAACCGCCAACCTTGGGGTTGGGGAACGGTGCGGAGCATTTGTAACTTCACTTTTGTGATGCCACTGCGGGCGTAGGCATCGGGGTAAAGGGTTTCTAAATCACTACCACTACAGATGATGATCTGTTCCCCCCGCCACCGTTGCCCCCCGGCCATCACTTCCCCGGTGGTGACGGCGGTAGCAACGGTATTGAAGTGGAAGGTTACGCCGTAGGTGCTGCTCAGGTAGGCCGGCAGTTGGGCGATCGCCTCCCTAGGATCAACAATCACCTCCGTTGCACTCCACAGCCCCCCCCGTAATCCCGTCGCCTGTACCGCCGGACTTTTGGCCACAACCTCCGAAGGGGTGAGCAGTTTTAGGCCTGGGGAATCCGGGTGACTGGTGACGAACTCCTCCAGCACCGCCCATTCATCCTCCCGATAGGCGAGGTGTAGTGATCCCATCGGATCAGCCATAAAGCCAGCAGCGGGGGCGAGATCGAGCCAAATTTGACGGGAACGGAGGGCGCGATCTCGCCGCGGCCCCAGCGGCTGACCAATGGGCCAAACCATGCCAAAGTTCCGGATCGAAGCCCCCACCGCTTGGGGGTGACGTTCGATCACCATCACCTTTAACCCCAACCGGGCCGCCGCCCAAGCATGGGCCAGGCCAACAATCCCCGCCCCAATCACAATCACATCTGCTTGTTCCATCACCATCCATTAACCAGATTCACAAAATTAGCATTGTGTAGGGTGGGCATTGCCCACCAGTAGCATTATGTAGGGTGGGCATTGCCCACCAGGGATCGAGCATTATGTAGGGTGGGCATTGCCCACCAGGAGAGGATTTCAGATTTTTGAATTGTCCTCATAAAAAATATAGCGGTAAGCGGGAAACTCAGCGGCTTTAGCCCTGAGAGGAAAGCGACTCGGCGAATTTATTCGCCGTGGTCTCTTCCTGATGATAGACTTACATCCATCAGCGGCTGTTATGTAGTCAGTCCGCTCCAAGGGATATGCCTAGAACCTTAAGCAATTAATGGTGCGGCATATCTTAAAAAAGTAGCCAGAAAGCTAGGCTTAGACCTTAGCCAACTGGGTAGACGGTGTTTGACGGCCGTAGCGAGAGTCAGATTTTGGCCAACACTAAAATCGACTCTGTCAGCAGAATCTCAGTGTCTTTAGACCTGAGAGTGTCAAAATATTGACTATTGCTATACATCACTCTCAATTCTCAACCTAGTTTATTTGATCCCCCTAAATCCCCCTTAAAAAGGGGGACTTTTTGGGATTTACCTGCTTTTGATCCCCCTAAATCCCCCTTAATCAAGGGGGACTTTTTGACCTTTCCCCCTTGATTAAGGGGGGTTAGGGGGGATCGAGCCTGTTGACCTGAAAGCGACTTGTGGATCAGCAGAAGCCCGATCTGGGAGAGGGGTTGGGGGATGAGGGCTAGACCCCATGAGTAGGAAAAAGGCTATACATCCAGCTAGTTGACAAAGGGCATTAACACCGTCGGCAACTCCGCCAAAGACGCAAGCAAGCCATCATGGTCATGGGCCGCCAGTTCTGCCTCGGTGTGCGTGCCGTTGGTGACACCCAACGTCAGGCGACAATGGGCATTGCGACCCGCCGCCAAATCTGACGGCGTATCACCAATGGCCACAACCCGCTGCGGGTCTTTGATCCCCAGTTGATACATCGCCTTTTGAATCATATAGGGGGCAGGGCGGCCCTCCTGATTGGCAATTTCCGAGGGCGTGACAGAGACTTGAATCAAACCATCTTGCCCGACCTGATGAGCATTTAACCCCACATCCCACCCCAACCGCGCCAGGATCAGATCCGTCACTTCCCGATAAAATCCCGTATTTAAGCCAATGGCAATGCCGTGGGAACGTAACCAAGCAAAGGTTGATAAACAGCCCTCCGTGGGAACCACTGGCTGCGTTTGGTAGTGGTTTTCGAGAATGGTTTTAAACGCCTGATAGGAAGTAGCCACTTGTTCAGGATCATTATGGCCCAGTTGTTGCGTCCACAGGGTTTCAAACACCCGCCGCTTCGGCCAGCCCATCATACTATTCACCTGTCGGGGGTCAGCCTCCAAGCCCGTTGCCGCCGCCGCCGTCAGGAAACACTGCTCCACTTCTCGGTGATCCTGAACCGTGGTTCCCGCCATATCAAACACGACCAATTGAATCGTATCCATCGCGCTCCGTAATTAGGTTTTTTGCCAAGCTTGCGATCGCTTTTTCAGCCCTTGGGTGAGGAGGCCATAGAGGCCCCGCACCCCCAAAGACGTGAGGACGACGAGGGTAGACATGGCCGCCGCAGCGGCGATCGCCCCCGCATCATCAAGGTTAATAATCGCCACCGCCGCCATCGGTAAATTGGGGGGATACAGGAAAATCAAGGCCGAAACTGTCACCATCGTATTCACGAAATAGTAAACACTAATATCCAAAATCGCGGGCAACATCAGCGGCACAGTCACCCGCCAAAAGGTCTTATAAAACGGCACACCCATCGAAGCCGACACCGCTTCAAATTCCCCATCAATTTGTTTTAAGGCGGTACTAGCGGTTAAAAAGCCGACGGTGTAGAAGTGGATAATATGGACAATCACCAACAGCGCCATCGTGCCATAGAGACCATGGAACGGATTATGAATGGTTAAATTGGGGGTGAGTTGCCAGTAGGGATTATTGAAAAAGAAAATGTAGGCAATCCCTAACACCAAACCCGGTAGGGCGAGGGGGAGGGTAGAGAGGAAATAATTGAGCGATCGCAACCATTGCCACCGCTGATTTTTCTCGATTAAATAGGCGGTGATAATCACGGTAATAGTGCCAAACACCGCCGTATAACCAGACATCCGCAAACTATTACCAAAGGCTCCATAGCCCCCGCCCCCCACACGGCTAAAGTCATAATTATGGAAACCAAGGCTAAAGTTATAGGGCCACAACTGCACCAAGGAAGCCAAAATCACCGTCGCAAACACAATCACCGCTAGGGCCACAATGGCACTACAAAAGGCAAACATCCCCCAATCTAACCAGGGATTAGGCTTCGGTTGAAACGGCACAGATTTGGCACTGACGAGGGCGGTTTGGCGGCGTTGTACCCAGCGGTCAAGGGTAAAGGCTAAAACGGAAGGAATCAACAATAGGACGCTAATTGTTGCCCCCATCGCAAAATTTTGTTGCCCTACCACCTGCTTATAGATATCCGTGGCCAAAACGTTATAATCTCCCCCCACCACCTTTGGCACACCGAAATCTGTAAAGGCGAGGATAAAGCAAATAAAAAAGGCACTGATCAAGCCATATTTCACACTGGGAATCGTTACGGTGAAAAATGTCCGCAGTGGCGAATCTCCCAACACTTCCGCCGCTTCATAGAGGCGGGCATCGGTTAAGCTCAGGGCCGTTAACATCACCAACACCACCTGCGGGAAACAGTACAGCACCTCGCCGATGATGATGCCATGGGGGCCGTAGAGGTCAATATCCCAGCCGGGGAGCAGGCCAAACAGGCCCCGCGTCACTAACCCCTGATTGCCGAAGAGGTAGATTAAACCGATCGCATGGGCAAGGGGCGGAATATAGAGCGTCAGTAACCCCATCATCCGGAAAAAGCCCTTAGCGGCCATATTCGTGCGGGTGAGGGCGTAGGCATAGATGAAGCCGAGGAGGAGGGCGATCGCCGTCGTCCCCAGGGCAATGGTGAGGCTGTGGAAAAACGAAGCCACCAACGTCGGGGTTTGGAAATATTCCAGGTAGTTGGCCAAGCCCGCCGGATTGCCGGTGCGGTCTTGGAAACTCCGCAACAGCAGCGGCCAGAGGGGGAGGATAATGCTGGCCAGCAGCCAGAGGCTGGTGAGGGCCAACAACCCCCCCCGTAACCAATCGTCACGGGTGGCCAGTTGGTTGGGGAAACGTTTGCGTAGGGGAAAGAGGGTCATGGTGAGCGGGTGGGAAAGAACCTAGGCCGGAAAAATGCGTAATTGTTCCGGGGGAAATTGGAGATGGAGGAGCATTTCCGGTTGGAGATCGAGCGATCGCGACTCCTGGGCAGAAATTTCTACTACCAGCGTTGCCGCATCCCCCGTGGGTTGCAGCAAGACCCGATAACCATGGCCGAGAAACTCAAAGGTTTGCACCTCAGCGGTGAGGACATTGCGATCGGCGGTTCCGGCGGGCAACACCCGAATCTCCTCCGGGCGGATCGCCACCATCGCCCTCTGCCCCACCGATACATCATTCAAGGGCGCATCCAGCACCACCGACCCACAGCGCACCTGATCCACCGCTTCCACCAACCCCGGCAGCACATTCATCACACCGATGAAGTTAGCCACAAAGGGCGTATTCGGGTGTTGGTAGATGGCGCGGGGGGTTCCCACTTGGGCAATCACGCCGCGATCCATGACGACGACGCGATCGGCCATCGCTAAGGCTTCCGCTTGGTCGTGCGTCACCATCACCGTCGTGATCCCCAATTGCTTTTGCAACCGGGCAATTTCCGTGCGCAACTTGACCCGCACCTTGGCATCTAATGCCGACAGGGGTTCATCCAACAGGAGTAAACCGGGGGAGAGGGCCAGAGCGCGAGCCAGGGCCACCCGTTGCTGTTGGCCGCCGGACAGTTGGGCGGGATACTTCGCCGCAAATCCGGTCAAACCCACCAATTCCAGGAGTTCCGCCACCCGTTGCTCAATTTGGGGACGGGATTGCTTTTGGTTGTGGAGGCCATAGGCAATATTTTCCGCCGCCGTCAAATTGGGAAAGAGGGCATAGGACTGAAAGACAATGCCGAAATCCCGCCGGGACGGGGGCAAGCGGGAAACATCTTTGTCCTTTTGAATCACCCGCCCTTGGCTCTGGGTTTCCAACCCGGCGATAATCCGCAACAATGTCGTTTTACCGCAACCGCTCGGCCCCAAGAGGCAGACAAATTCCCCTGGATACACATCGAGATAGATATCCTTGAGGGCGACAAAGGCCCCAAAGGTTTTATGGATGTTCTCCAGTTGGAGGTAGGGGCTACGGGGCGGGGGGGTGAGGTCGGCTTGGGGTTGCCCCAGGGCCGAGGTTTGCAGGGACTCAGGCTGTACCATGGGGTTAGTTGGTTTTGGGTTCAGATTTGCCGTCGTAGCGTTTTGTCCATTCGGCAAGGATGCGATCGCGATTGCTGGCGGCCCATTGCAGATCATTGTCAATCAGTTGCGCCAGGGGATCAGCGGGGAAACCCTCCGGAATGGGAACATCCGTTTCCACAGCGGTAATCGCGAAGTTTTGGGCGTAGAGTGCCGAAGTCTCGGTAGAAATCGCCCAATCCAAAAAGGTTTTGGCCTCTGGCTTAATCTCGGCCTTTTTAATCAAAGCATTGGCTTCCAAATCCCAACCGGAGCCTTCTTTAGGGAACACCGGCTCAATGGGTTCACCATCATTTTTCTGGCTCACCGCCCGAAAATCAAAGGAAATCCCGATCGCATATTCCCCTTGACCCGCTGCCCGGCAAGGGCGCGAACCAGAGTGCATATATTGAGCAACGTTTTCATGGAGGGCATCTAAATAGGCCCAACCGGCTTCTTCACCCTTCAATTGCAGCATCGCCGAAACCGAAAGGTAGCCCGTACCAGAGGAGGCAGGGTTAGACATGACAATTTGCCCCTTGTAGACGGGATTGGTGAGATCATCCCAGGAGCGGGGAATCGGCAGGCCGAGGCGCTCTACTTCAACGGTGTTCACACAAAAGGCAGAACTCCACACATCAATCCCCACCCAATGGGGGGGATTGCGGTCATCCCGAAAACGAGGATTAACCTGTTCTAAACCTTGAGGCGCATAAGGTTCTAATAAGCCCGCTTCATCAGCAATTAACAGACTGGATGCAGCGGTTCCCCACACCAAATCCGCTTGGGGATTGTCTTTTTCTGCCAAAAGTTTGGCGGTGACAACGCCGGTAGAATCGCGAACAATGTTCACCTCAATATCAGGATGATCCTGTTTCCAGAGTGCGAGATAATCCGCCACTTGTTCATCTTCAAGGGCAGTGTAAACGGTCAGGCTCGCGGGGGTGGTGCTGCCACCTTCAGGAGAGTTACTTTCTGGGTTACTGTCGGGATTGGCAACACAGGCCGCAACGATAAAAGTTAAACTAAATGCCGCTAAAAGTAAGGCAATAAATCTAGATCTGCGCCCCACAAGCCTTTTGATATTTTGCAGCCAAGGGTTGATCATGGCGTTTCTCTATCCAGGTATGACAGTTCATCGCGGTTGATCCTAGAGGAAAGAGGTTAAGGGGCTGATAATGGCAGTTTAATTTTTGCTTGGAGTTGTGCTTGCAGCCATTCAATCCGATATTCCCCAGGTTGCTCAATACAGGGTGCGTCAGCCGTTACGCTGTTCTTTTGCGTCATGGCTGAATGGCTCTGATGCACCGGACAAATCTGTCTGGATTAAGCGGTGAAGGATTGAAATCCTTTGGATCAGAGAATTGAAAAAATCTTTAGGATTGCTCAATTGATCATTGGCTGATCGTTGGCTCGCCCTGAGTACAACGGGAAAATCCCCCCCATCGCCCCTTGTGAATCGCCTAGGGATTCCCCAACAGATCGACAAACCAAAGGGGCCAAATACATCCCCACCTCCCCCCGCAATATTGCCAAAACCCCCAACTAGCCGGTGAGCCAGGATCAACCCACTAGGTACATCTCAGTGAGGCAACCACCCCCCCCGCCCGGTATCTCTCCAAAGGAGGGGAATGGGGTAAATTCCCCTCCTTTGGAGGGGTGGCAGTCGGAGGCTGGCTTGGGGTGGGGTTTGGCTCAACACTCGCAAAAGTGAGATGCACCCTAACCCACTTTTAGCAAGATCTTAACTTTCCATGCTCATTTGTGATACAGCGGCGACAATGTTGCTCCCAACTCTAGAGCCAATCTTCCAGGCTCCTCCCCTAATTAATTCCTTTCTGGTATAATCATTATTAGCGGCAACACAAACAAAGTTTCACGCCATCTAGCAGAGAAACCTGTTTGAAAGTGGGTGGCCCGTGGAAAATTTTTCTTTCCATATCACCGTGGGGCATAGGATCAATGATTGGCATCAGTGAAGATGGTGTGTCAGCCATAAAAATGCCTGTTCTCAGAATCAGTTCATTGATCTGACGCACCCAATATTGAGGTGTCTTTTTAGCTCCCGATCAATGGGGGTAAATACCAGAAATGCCCTGGCATTGTGGTTTCGATTCACTCAATTCAGCCTTCAGTATCAACCCAAATTTTTCTAGGAGCATTGAATATGCCGTTTACAATTGAATCCGCTCGCGGCATCTTTCCGAATACCCTCACTGCTGATATGGTTCCCGCAACCATTGCGCGGTTTAATCAACTCAGTGCTGAAGATCAATTGGCCTTAATTTGGTTTGCCTATTTGGAAATGGGTAAAAGTATTACCGTTGCGGCTCCTGGGGCGGCCAATATGCAGTTTGCCGAATCGACATTAAACGAGATTCGTCAAATGACCACCCTGGAACAAACTCAAGTGATGTGCGATCTCACCAATCGTGCTGATACCCCCATTTGCCGCACCTATGGCATCTGGTCAGTGAATATCAAACTCGGGTTTTGGTATCGCCTTGGGGAATGGATGGATCAAGGCATTGTCGCCCCGATTCCCAAGGATTATAAACTTTCCGCCAATGCTTCCGCTGTCCTGCAAACGATTCGGAGTTTAGATCCCGGTCAGCAAATTACTGGGGTGCATCTCAATTTGGCGATGAGTAGATATACTCATGCTAGCCACGGCATCCTAGAGAACTCTCCATTGAGATAGGCACTGCGGTGCTTCAACACCTGGGGCACATTCTCCCGCTTCCATTGCG
>Ga0316611_1000096_pt1 | contig 36461 bp, 33 predicted proteins | sample MIS2016202_MG_FD_207675 | JGI IMG/M metagenome (GOLD analysis project Ga0316611, IMG submission 207675) | Microbial mat bacterial communities from Middle Island sinkhole, Lake Huron, Michigan, United States - MIS.2016.202 | ecosystem: Environmental > Aquatic > Freshwater > Lake > Sediment... | reverse complement strand
AAATGTTCTTTTTATATTTCCTTGCGGAGGTGATTCTTGACAATACGCCATCGGAAGCTATAGAAACATTTGCAGTACCTGCAATTGTAGTATATATTATTGGTGCGTACAAGTGATAACCAGTGTTAAGAACTAGCCGCATATGGGTGGCACTGGAAAGGATAAGTTCCGAGGTTTGTGAAGATATTCTGAAATGAGTATCAACTCCATTACACCCTACTTGAGCAAGTGTTACATTATCTCTCACGAATTGTATTACGGGTGACCCCACGCCTACGCCTGTGAATTTGTTCAGCGCGGTCCAAGCATTATTTGATTCCAAGAGTGGCACCGTTCCACTCGCATTAGGAAGCGTGATTGTCCTATCATCCGTCGCACTTCCTGCAATAGTCGTTAAAAACGTGCTGTTTTTTATCTTGAATGTTGCGAAATCATTGCTTGCGGTCCATGAGTTTGACGTACTTAATAACGGCATCGTCCCACTTGCATTAGGAAGCGTGATTATTCTATCAGCCGTCGCACTTCCTGCAATAGTCGTTAAAAACGTGCTGTTTTTTATCTTGAATGTTGCGAAATCATTGCTTGCGGTCCATGAGTTTGCACTTGACAAACCACCTTTAGCATTCAATGCATTTTGAAGATCGGTTTGATTTGAGAAGGTGCCACCGATTTCTCCCCAATCAACTGTTCCTGTTCCTGTCGCATTAAGTAAAACTATAATTATTTTTGATGATCCTGTATTGTTTGTTACAACCACAGTGTTCTTATTTGTATGCATATAATCTACCAAAACATCATCACCATTTTCATCAAATGCTGAAATCCTAACACCTGAATTAAAATTGTGGTTGATCGTAAATGATTCGGTATCTGCTAATGTGATTCCTTCTGAATTTGCTTCTTTTAAAACTGCAAGTGTCATATTAATTTTGACACTTGAAGCCGTCAAATCACCAGATACACCATGAGCTAAAATCAAATTAAAAAGATCGCGTCCATAAAGATCACCGATAAAATCAAAAATCAAGCCTGTAACATAATCACCAGAAACCGAAACATTTCCTAAACCCACAAGCCCCTCAAGAGCTGTTTGGATATCTCCCGTAGTCGCATCAAAAGATAAATCAGCGGTTAATGCATCTTTATATTCAATGCGCCATGCTCCTGCATCAGGTACAGCCGAAAATGTAACTTTTTGTTGCTCGCCACAACCAATCCATCTAGAAGTCACATTATTAATTAAATCTGTTTGATGAGTTGTTAAAACATTGTAAAGGGACACTCCACGACCTGCATCTTGAGTATCGTATAAAAATTGAGGAATCTCACTTTTGAATTTTTGACCTCTTAAAATCTTTTGTCTTCCCATATTATTCTCCTAAAGGAATATTGTCATTCTCATGACGATATTTTCCATTGTGATAAACCCAATAAGTAGAGCCATCATCAAGCCCTAAGCCAAGTCCTGCAGTGTCAGCATATCCTTGAGGGGTAACGATCCTTAAATATTTCATCGTTAAAATCCTAGAGACAGGGAAAACTTCGCTTGTTTTTCTTTCACCTGTCTCATAATTTTCAATTTCAATATGAATATCTTTTGCAATAATTAGAGGACGTGTTGCTCTATAAGAGGGATAATCATTAGGAAGCCAGCCACTTCTTTTTTTATTATCCGTTGTTTTCCAACGTACCCTCCACGTCTTTTCAAAAATATCATCGCCATTCCATTCTTCTAGCATTTCAATCTCCTTTTTTTCTTATATTAAGATGTATAGATATAAGAAATGACTGTTGACCATTGGCGAATACCGCCTTCAGTTTCACTTGCAGGAAGAGCAAGGCGCAATTTCATTTGAGCACGATTTCCTAGTGCTTGGGCATCGGCTCCATCATTGTTAGGTCCAAGTTGACCCGCTACAGGGGCACTTGGATCCGTTTTTGAGGATGTTGTTGGATCTCTATAATACATAGATGGAGTTGTCACATAGCGTCTAGTATCAAAAGAAACTCCACTTCCTGTTTTAAATTTATAAAAAGTAGAGAAAGGAGTCGGATTATTCCAGTCTTCATCATTATGAAGACCGTATTCACCGCCAGTGTCATCGCCAAGATCAAGAAGCTTATTATAATCATCACTTGCAGTGAAGGCACCACCATATAAACCAAAATATGGTTGAATATAAATTGCAAGTTCTGTTATTTTATTCGCACCATTATGACGAATATGCAAGGTTTGCGCAAGCGAAGCCCCATTGTTTGGAACCGTTCCAATGTCGCAGCCAGTTTCACCGCCTGCTAATTCATCGTCAACTTCAACCCCTGTTTCTGTTCTCGAAACGACTAAAGATACAATTGCCATTTTTATCTCCTTTAAAAAAATGTTCTCCTACTTTATTATAAGAGAATGTTATAAAAAATGTCAACGTGGTAATAGGTTTTTATTCCAAGATGACATATGTGAGCCAATATTTTCAGGATTCCAACCAGGAACCGCAAAGTTAGCTAAAGAATATCCCGTGATTTCGACTCCTGTACAGTTTGAAAGCACATTAAGAGATCTAACAATAACAGGCACTCTTTTATATTCAATTCCGCCAATGTCAAAAGACACAAAAAGGATATATCCAAGTTCAAAATCAAGAGCGGGCCATGCCATTAAAAATTTTATTTCATCAATACCTCCACTAAAAAATTTAACATACTCTTTTAAATTTCTAATGACATCCGCTTTTACATATAAATTAGGAAAGTCTATTTGTTTATCTATTCTTCTATCTATTAATGTTTCTGTGGTTTGATTAAAATAAGCTTCTGTTTTTAAAGCATTTGAATTAACCATCGTACAAAAAGCATAAGACGCCCTAGCACTTGTAAAAAAGTTCTTTGAGTCTTGGGTAAATCTTAAAGAGTCCTCAACAATCATATCTTTTTCTACAATATAAAGGGTTTGTGCTTCAAGTAAAGACTCCATGTGAAATTCATTTAAAGCCACTTGTCCGTTTCTTGAATATAAATCTAATCGGACCTGACGCATCATAGAAAGAGCATAGTTTAAAACGTTTGTAGCATTATCTCCTACCCAAAATCTTGATTTTGTTGTCCAAATGCTAGAATATATTGTATCAATATTAAAAGGATGCATAAAAAAATAGCCATTGTCTTCAAAAGAATCAAAAAAATCTTCTTTTGTCAATCTCCCACATGTGATTAGAAATTGAATCACTTGCATCACTATATTGTCATCATAATAATCTACATAGCTTTGCTTAATTCCCATTTTTGTTTTTATTAAAACAACATCACCACTCTCATAAATATAAGGCAAAGGCATAAAATTTATGGGATCAACTAAGCCATAAATTTCAACTCCCCAAAAGCCGCCCGTGAAAAGCGGTGACTCATTAAAATATAACTCATAAAGATATTGCCCTCTTTTTAAGACTATATTATCAAGAGCCTGCGGATAGTATGTTTCATCTAAATGATTTCCACCAATGCAAAAAACAAATCGTGAGCCGCCAACGTTGTATCCTATCAATCCTCCCGAAAATGTCGGAAGGGTTGATACAACTTTTGCACTTGCTTGAATTTTTTCATTATTTATTAAAACAGCGGTTGAGTTACATCCGCCATCTTCAATATCAAATCCTACGGTAAAATCGCCAATAGCAAAAGGTATCATTTTGCCAATGGAATCTTCAGGAGCATTGGGGTAAATACTTGAATTTATAGAAGGGAGCGGAAGTGTTGTATTTATTTTTTCAAGTGTGTCTCTCGCAGAAAATGTAATCGCATCTTTATCATATGAAACACCACCTTCTGAATTAATGACACCAATAAAAACTTGCTTTGAGATCTCGTTGTTTATGTCATCTCTCGCTCCGTCAAAAGCCATGAAAACAGATACAGGCTCATTGATAAAAGGTCTATATTGTGAGCCGAAAGGTAAAAATTTTGAGTACTTTTTATCAAGATTATGAACCTTAATTTTACATTCTGAAAACTTGATAGCGCTGCTTGCAGCATCAGGCATGGACCTTTCAAAGGAAGGCATTTCTGCTCTCGCCTCATAAAATTGATTATTAAAATACCTGTTTCTATCGGATACTTTAATTAAATCAATACCATCTCCTATTCTTGCAAAAAGCGCTATTTTATTTGTGCCTGCTGTAAAATTGAATCTAAGCGTTGAATAATTTAAAGCATTTGCCTCAGTTATATATCTTTCTCGTACATCATCGTATAACCATTTTTTTATTGCCATCACTTAGCCTCATCATAAGAAAGATCAAAGTTAACATAGATGTGAATATCTTCGACATACTTTATTTTTTGTTTTGGCATTTCAGAAAGTTTAGAAAATACATGAAATGCTGTCGGTACTTTTGGAGTAGGAATTATAAGAGCTTTTTTTGTATCCCTTACATATCTCCAATACCGTTGTAAGATTTTATAGTTTTGTGAAGATTGGGACATGTTTTCAAATGATAAAAAGAGTTTCTTTTTCATCGCTCTCTCATTTGCTATAGAAGTAAATCCATTCAAATCAAGCCTATCAATATAAGAAACCTCTTCAAAGTCAATACTATCAAGAAAAGAAGTTGAACCATCTTTTTCATCATAAATAAGAATTGACGCTTGCCCGCCTAACAATCTTCCTATTTCAAGATAGTTAGATGTATTTGTAAGATCCTCAATATAAAGAGCCCAATGCCTGAATTTTCTTATCTCTTCTGTTGGTGAGCACCATATACAATCTTTTTGATACTCATCATTATTGCATAGTTGCTTTTTTGTTGTATTTATTAAACAGGTGCCTTGATTTTTTATCTGATCATAAGTAGGTGTTATTGTTGTAGCATCACCATACCCATACAAATAAATTTTAGCATCAAGAGAAAGATTTGTATTCAACAAAGCAAAGGTATCTATCGTTATTGCTTTAGTTCTTGCAAACTGTGTGTCTTGTTTACCTGCATCTATTTGGATTTGCATAGTCTTTATATTATTTGTTCTATAAATAGCCTCAACAATATCATTCTTTGCATTTATAACACCATAATCTCCCGTATACTGTGTGGTGCTATCAATATAAGGATTGAAAATGATTCCATCAAGAGCAAACTCCCATAATATCCTTAAGTTGTCTAAATTGTACCCGCTCATTAAAAAGGCCTCCTTTTAAATTGAAACTGTGTGAACTTTGGATTGATAAAAGCAGCGCTAAAATCAATCACCCTTACATTTCTTCTTATAATGCCTTTAAAAATATAAGCTTGCATCCCCAACTCTTTCAAGCCAGGAGTTAACAAAACATATTGAGTAGCAAGATAATGGGGGTTTGAAATAATAATAGACACTTGATGGTTTATTGGTTGTGTTCTTGATATTTTTAAAGAGGCTTGCGTCAGCACTCGCCATGCTATCGTGCTTGTATAGGCCCATAACTTTGAAGGCCATTGTGAAGAACAATAGCCACCTTTGTCACCAAAAACAATATAAGGTGAGCTAAAATACATTTGGCTAGGAATATAAGCCTCTTCAAGAATTGCTGTTTTCATTTGAAAGCTTAGATCATGAATCATTTCAAGACCATATTGTGAATTAATACCTTTAAAGGCTAAAACTGAAGGTTCATATTGATATCTTCTAAACTCATAACGATATGGTATCGCTTGGAAATGATAAATACTATCTGATTTTACTGTGAAAATTGCTTGACTCAATCTCTCTTCGTAACGATAAAGGTTAACTTGAAAAGAAATAGGATGAGGTTTTAGAATAGAGAAATCAGCTTGCCAATTTCCTTTAAAACCGCCCATTAAATAATTATCAGAACAATAATTTTCTTGACAATAATCGTTTGAGCAATATCCAATAAAGTACATGTTTGAGATTGTGAAAATTCCTGAAAATGGTTTTTCAATTGATTTTTTTATTGCAAAAGAGGATTGTGCTTTAAAATCTCTTTCATACCATATTGTAAAATCACCTTGAAAACTATAGAATTTTAATAAATCAGAAATAAACTGATTTTGTAAAACTCTTGATGTTGCTATTGTGAAATCCGCTTGACTCTTTCTTTCTTCATAACGATAAAGATTCACTTGATTATTTAAATTATGAATTGATAGAATAGCAATCTCACCTTGATTATGAAAACCATTTATTGATGAAATGTTTACTATTGCTTGAGTAGGAAATTCCTTCTCTCCTAAAATCGCAATGTCTCCTTGAGAAGGGACATCATGATCTTTTAAAATAGCGACTTCACCTTGAAAAGCTTTCTCTTCATAGCGATATAAAGATGTTTGAAAATCAATCTCATGCTTTGCATCGGCTTCAATATCGGCTTGAAAAGCTCTTTCTTCATAGCGATAAAGAGAGGCTTGAGAAGCATAATTGTGACTTGAAGGGATTGTAAAATTAGCTTGAAGATTAAGGACCTTTCCATTTTGAGGTTCTTCATAAGAGCAATAAGATTTTTCACAATAAGAAGAAAGACAATATCCAAAAAAGAAAGGCGTTGCAATTTCAAAAGTTCCTTGGGAATAAAATTCTTTCAACTCGCTTCTTGAGAATGTGGCTTGGGAAAGAATATCTTTTCGAACGCCAATAGAGAAATCAGCTTGAGAATTAATTTTCTCAATGCGATTAGAATCGGCTTGGAAAGAAAGCCATTTTACTTTAAAAATAGAAAAATCACCCTGGCTTTTTCTTTCTTCATAACGATATAAAGAGGCTTGGAAAGAAAGGGCATTAATTTTCTCAATCTTAAAATCAACTTGAGAATCAAAACCGCCCTCACTCGATATCTTTATAATAGCTTGAGATTGAATGGATGAAACCTCTAAAATAGAAATGAGAATTTGATTTTCTATGAGCTTTTCTTTTGAGATAGAAAAAAGTCCTTGAAAAGCTTTATTCTCATAGCGATAAAAAGAAGCTTGATTATTAAAGAAAGATACAGTCTTCATTTCAAAGAGAGCTTGAATACTTACTTCTTTATAAGCATAAAGATTTGCTTGAGCCAAAACATTATATAAGTTTTTGACATCAATAATCACTTGATTGTTAAAATAAAAAGGTTTTTGTCCATCAATATAATTGCAATAAGGATTTTCACAATAAGCTTCTAGGCAATAGCCTAAAAGTTGCGGTGTTAGAATTGAAAAGTTACCTTGATAATCAATATTTTTTTCTTTTGTAATAACTTCAAAGAATTGACTTGATAGTGGTTTGTTTTTTGTTACTGATATATAAGCTTGATTGTGAAAATTACCAACATTTTCAATATAAATAAATATTTGATTTAAGATTTCTTTTATTGTTGGAATTGTTATTGTCACGCTGTTAAAAATAGAAAAACCTTTTAAAATATTAAAAGATGACTGGTTTGAAAAGTACTTTCCACCATCCATTAAAAAATTAGCTTGAAAAGAAAAAGGAAGATCTTTACTTATAGAAAAAGAGGATTGAAAAGCTATTGAGATAGGCTTGCTTATCAAAAATGTTCCCTGACTTAGAATATCATGCATCTTCTCAAGTCCTGCTTGCATCTCTAAAGAGGGGGATGTTAAAATATTAAAAGAGGTTTGATTATCGATAGAATAGCCACTTCCAATAGATAAAATGGCTTGATTCATAAGAAAAACAGGCTTCATAATCTCAAAAATGGATTGAAAAAACCTTATGCTAATCTTATCAGATGCAAACTGGCTATGAATATAAGCCTCTTTATTAATATTTACAAAAGCTTGATCCTGAATCTTATGTGTTGTCTCTTGAGCGCCTTGAAAATTGACAACGATATTTGCCCCGCCTTGCTCATATTGAAAACCTCTTGATGCGAGTTCTTGATTAATGGCAGGATAAATATCTGAACAATAAGGATCTTCACAATAAGCTGTATATCTTTGAGAGGGGGCTATCATTAATTGGCTATGAAGAGAGTGCCCTTCTGAGCATGAGGCGGGCCAACCAGAACCGTATGGAACTGCACAGTAATTTGGACTCATTGATTGAATTGCTATAAAAACTTGGCTGAAAATCATTTTTCGATCCCTCTCTCACTTAATATGATTTTACCTTTTTTAGAATCGGAATACAAGGCTTCCTTAATGGCAGGAAGGAGAGTCTTTTTAAAATCTTCGCCAGAAATGGAAACTTTTGAATCTGCCCTCACTTCAATTGTTATATTTTTATTTTCTGTCATGGTAATCTCAATTTTTTTATTCTCCATTTTGCCAAAAGAAGGCGAGTCTATTCTAGGAAGACCCTCATATGCAAGCTGAGGATTTCCACCTTCTATAATAGAAAGTATCATATCCATCATGCTTTTATTTTGTGTTATCTCCCTAGATAAAACATACTCTCCAGGTGAAAGCATAGCAGGGACAACATCATTTCTAATATTGTTACCTTTATATGGCGCATCACCAGATACAAAGCCACCGTCATAAAATCCAAGAAATGACCCGACTTTTTTAACAACGGATTTTGCGCCGCTCACTGCTGAGGAAGCTCCTCCCGTGATTTTATTGAAGGCTGATTTTATGACATCAAAAAGTTTATCACCTAATGATCCCCAATTTATTTTTGTAGGATCTAAAAACGAGAATACCTTAGAAAAGAAAGGGACTATATAAGAAGAGAATCCTGCTGTTAAATAAGTAAGAATCTTTGAGAAGAAGGTTTGAAAGAATGGAACAATTGAAGAAATAAAACCTGAATATAAAAATGCCGCTATCTTTTTAATTACATCCCATACATATGTAAAGGCAATCCCCAAAGCATTCAAAACAGGGACAGCTATTAGCATAATAAAGTTGAACATTGCAACAAGAGCAATCTTCAATAAGTTTAATATTGGCAAGCCTATTGATGATATGAAATTAATGGCATCTTTAAATGACTTAACTACAAGATCCCAATTTTCATAAAGCACCCATAATAAACCAACAAAGAGAGCTATTGTTGCGCCTATAATGAGGAATGGGGCAATAAAAGCCCATGCAGCCGTCGCAGCTGCCCAAAGATATGCTCCTACGAATATCATTGCGGCCCAACATGCACTTGCTGCAATTGTTACGGATGCATAAATATATTGTCCTGCTATTAAAGCATAATTATAAAGTGCTTGTGCCGCAGAAACCGCTAACATATATCCTTCTGTTAATACAAAAACCGTTCCTGCATATATAGCAGCGACTCCCATTGAAACAATAGCAACCATAAGTCCAACAATACCGCCCATGGCTGCTGTGGCTCCTATTTTTCCAATGCCATCACTTACTTTTGCGCCTGTTTCTTTTCCAAAAATTCCTTCAAGTCCTGATGTGATTTGAGTAAAATCAAGAACCTTTGCAAGCCCTTTGTTGAGCTCCTTCCAAAGATCTTTTCCAATATCGCCTATTTTTGAAAGAAGTTTATCTAATGCCTCTATTGTTTTTGTAAAAAAATCTAGCATTTCTTGAGAGGAAGGGAGGTCAATATTAAAAGCATTTTTTACGGAATCCCATGCTGACGTGAACCCTTTTTCAAGACCTGAAAAATCAATCTCACCAAAATCAATAGATTTTAAAGCGCTTCCAATACCTGAAATAAGTTTTTCAGGAAGAGTAAGTAATACTTTGAATCCATCAGTTAAAGCATCTCCAATAATTTTTGCTAACCCGTCCCCCCCGTCAAAAGTTTCATACTCATCTTGCGGTGCCTTATCGTTAGTAATCGTTATATTTTGAGAAGGTGGTGCCTCACTTGATGCTCCTCCTCCTCCTGCAAGAATTGCGTCGGCATATCCACGGCTCTTTTGTTGCTTTAAAATTTGCATGAGTTGCATATCAACACTTCCGCCCGTGGCAAATTGTTGAATGCCTTTTTCTTCTCCTATAAGCATCAAAATCTTATCCATTAACGCTTTATTTTTTGTAACCGATCTTGGTAAAACAAATTCACCAGGAGATAGGAGAGCAGGGACCGAGTCGTTTGCTAAAGAATCACCTGCGCTTATTGCTGAGCCAGGAACAAATCCACCACTTGCAAAAGTTGGCACTGCCTCGCCATTTGTAAATTTTACTTTTATTGTAAAATCATTCTCTTTTTCAAATTGCAAATAACCATACTCTAAACCTAACTTAATAGCATTTGATATATTGTTTTGGGTGGTGCTTGAAATCTCTTCTGCAAAGTTTAAAGCTGTATCACTTAAATTTTCGTCAACAAGATTTGCATAATTCTCAAGCTCTTTTCCTTGGTCTCCTTCGACTGATGTTTTGATTCTAAATTCTGAATCGCCGTAACGACCAACATAAGAAGAAATTGCATTATCTTCAGTTTTCTTTGCTTCTATAAGCTCTTTCTCATCGACTTTGTATTCTGCCAATCTTTTCTTTATTCTAGCCTCCGTACCTGTAATGAATGCCCATATTTTTTTCCATGCTGAATAAAAAGGATAAAAGAAAGTATCTGATAATGATTTTAAAACTTTTTCTGAGTTTAAAGCCATCAGTATAATAGAAGCAATGCCTCCTCCTATGCCCGCAAGTGATAGCATCCAGTTAGATGTTCCTTGTATTAAAGCATATGTCATATATCCCGCTAAAAGAGCACCTGCCATAAAAACGAGACCTTGCCACATCTTCTCAAATTCATATTTAAATCCACTTATGAAACCATTGACAACCTTTTTAAATTCCTCGTTTAAAGATATTGCAAAAGCCGCTATGGCATCCCATGCACCCATAAAAACAGCAAACCAAAACTCTAAACCAAACAAAAACTTTACAATTGAAACAAGAACTTCTGGCAATTTACTTGCCAATACAGTAAAGAAGTAAGGAATGTTTTCAATAACGTTTTGCAAAAGTAAAATCACATTATCAGTCATTCCAGCGATGAATTGGGACATTTCTTTTTTTGATTTACCAAAGAATTTAATAACTTCAGCCATCCAAGACTGCTGAGAGAACATTTGAGTAACTGCCAATTTTATTCCCGAACCGATAGGCCCTAAAACTGATGTTACTGTGGATAAAATTTCACTTGGAAACTCAATAAAAGTTCTTTTAAAATAAGTTAAGAACGCGCCAGCTTGCTGATCTGATTTTGACATACCTCTTGAAAAAGAAGAGCCAAGTTTTGAAAAACTTCTATCAATATTTGATCCCCATGACATGAATGAAGACTCAAAATCTGCTTGGGCTTCAAAAGCCATCGCTTTTCTCATGGTTGGTGAAAATAAGTTTTTACCAAAAATTTGATCTACAACATTATCAGCTCCAGCTTTTATATTGTCCAAAAAAGATCCTGTTTTTATAAGGAGCTCATCTTGAAATTTTTGATGCTCTTGTAAAGTTTCCCGCAAGTCTTTTGAATAAGCTTTTAACTCATCGCTATTGTATCCAAGATCATTCTTCTCTCTAAACCCTTCAATGGATTTATCTATAGACTCAAAATCTGCTCCTATTTGATATTTGTATGTATTTGGATCTTTCATTTTTTCAAGCTCTTGCCTTAAACCTTCACTTCCTGAAATTGTGGCCTCAATTTCAACCTCAAAATCATAAACCGCACTCTCAAGTTGCTTGTCTATCATCTCTTTAAATTTCATGCCCTCAATTTCTTCCTGAGTCATATCAAAAGTTTTTTCTATACTTGAATTATACTCTCTTATCATTTTATCAAGATCATTAAGAACTTCTTTAAAAGAGTCCTTAGACATTTGCTCTAACTTATTGAGATACTTCTTTTGCAGATTCTCGTCAATAAGTCCCATGGCTCTTAAATCCTGTATTTTAGAGCCTGCTTCTTTTGCCATATTTATAATAGAAGAAGACATTTCTTTTGATACTTTACTTGTGATGTGTTGCATATTCAAAAGAGAGTTGTCTAAAGAGTTAGGATCTATTTGAGGCTTTAGATTTTTAAAAGTATCATCTATAAGCTTTTTTGATTGTTCTGAAAAAGATGAAAAGATATCCATATTTGTGTCAGCGTGATTTTTTTGCATCTGTATTTCTAAATCAAGTTGCATTTGCTTTATTTTTTGATATTCAAGAGAGTATTGTTCTGCATTAACAAGATCTTTCTCATAAAAATCACTTATTAAAAGTAATTTTTCATCAAGACTTTCTTTAGTTTTGACTTTCTCATAATCTATTGAGCCTATTATTTTGTCGCCACGCTCTTTTGTAAGAGCTTCCTCCATCTCTTTATATTTTATTTGGGACAGGTAACCATCTTTAAAACTTTTGTCGATACCTTCAGCTCTTTTGTTGTATTCGTCTACTATTTTTTCAGTTTCACTTCCTATAAGGTCCGTATAAGATTGATTGGCTTCTTTTTGAAGTGATTCTATTTGATCAGTGGCCTCTTTTGTTTTTTGAAGCTTAATATTCTTTACTTTATCTTCAAGCTGAGAAACAAGGTTACTTTGATCTCCTGTTAAAGCCCCAAGGCTTTTAAGATCTTGAATTTCCTTTATAATAGGATTTATTTCAAGCTCTATAGAAAGGTTTGCCTTGTCTTGTATGGTTTTTATCGCTTCTTGAGACTCAATTAAAGATTGCTGAAGACCTTTATTTTCTTCAATTGTCTTTCCTAAAGAGTCTTTAATATCAAAAGCAAATTGAGCTTGCTTCTCATAAATCTCAAGTTCTTTTGCTTTTATATCTGAGCTTGCAGCATCTTCTCCTAAATCTTTAAGTTCTTTTTGAGCCTTAAGGATTCCAAGTTGGGCTTCTTTGTATTTATTTCCATTTATCCTAGCATCTATCATTGCTTTGTCAATATTTTCAAAAGAATCTGCAAGTTTCTTATTAATGTCTATAATATTTTCAGATTCTTGAGAAATATCATCAAGTTCATCACCATAAGCATTCCATCCCATGCCAAGTCTATCAATGGCCGAAAACATTTCTTCCGCCATTGTCGTATGTAAATTGTCAAGAGCATCCTGAACGCCTTTTATTTTATCAGTCCATTCTCCAAAAATATCAGTAAAAGGAACAATGACATCAAAAAGTTGAATGAATGTTTTAACAATTGCTAATATTATATAGATTAAAGTTTCTAAACCATTTACAATAGCAGCTACAAAGACAATCATTAAATCAGTAAGATAAGATATTACTTTACCAAAAGTTTTTGCCTTTGAATTAAATTTATCCATATTATCATTTGCTCCAAAGAGGGCTACCTTAATAGCCTTGAAAGTTGTTTCAAAAATCTTTGTTCTTTTTTCAATTCTTTCAAAAGCTTTGTACATAAGATAAAGTGCGCCTACAATAGCTGTTATTTTCCAAAATAAAGGGCTCAATAAAAGTGCTCTTGTTATTAAGAAAATGTATTTTGGAATTGACATTAAAATTGCTAACATAGCCTTTAACTGTCCTACTAAAAGCACTTTCAATGTCATTCCTAGATTTAAAAAGGCTGTATTTAAAGAAGTCACTGCAACAGCTTGAAAACCTAAAGAGGCTCCAAGTCTCATAGAAACGCCTGTTAAAAATGCTTGCGCTGATGCACTTTGTAAAATATAAAGACTTAGGTTTGCATATAATATTTTTAAAATACCTAACATTGTAGCTATGAATGCAATTGTCATTGTGAATTTTATAATATAACCAGATACTAAAAGAATAACAGCAACAAAATCAATAAGTCCGCCTATTGTTGTTAAAATATCTTTATTCATTTGCGATATTACTTGAATAGTTTCAGCGAAACTCTTTTTCAAGAGCCTTGTAAAATAAGAAGTTTCACCAAACCTTGCCATCAAATCCGTGTATGATTTTTCAAGAAGTTGCTGAATACCCGCCATTGTTTCCATCTGCGCTGATGCTTTTCCTTGAATTACTACGGACTGCTCTAAAGCGGCGGCAAAACGATATTGCGCTTTTTCTTGATCCGATAGCTTTTCGAAACTGCCATCAAGTTGCTTCCCATATTTTGAATGCATAATGCCCGACGCATTTAAATGTAAGCCATATTTCATCGTAGCTTGGCTCGCCCCCTGCAAGCCGGCACCAAAAGCAAGAACGGCATCAGTTAATGTGTCTCCTGTTATCGAAGCAAGATCCGCTGATACATTGACCATCTTTTTAATTTGTTGGGTATTTAATCCGATGCTTTTGCCAAGAAGAAGAGCTTCAGCAACACCTTGCTGAATATCTGCTCTTGAATAAGTTGAAAATCTTGATATTTTATCAATCAAAGCCTCCCAATCCTCAAGAGCTCCATAAGCATCATTTGAAGCTTTTTGGATTCCTTTGAAAATGAATTGAAATGTAAAAAGTCCTTTTTCTGTCTTCTTAAAAGTTTCAGATGCTTTTTCTGAAAAATCCCAAAGCATTTCACCCAAAGAAATAAAAGCGTCCCCCACAATTTTTAGAGCATATGATGCAAGTGCTGCGAAAGATCCCATGAAAATAGCTGCTAAAACTCCCACTGTACCTATTATTTTTAAAAGAGTGGAATCTGTTTGTAATAATCCTATTCCAAGATATCCAAGTCCTACAGAAAATAAAGAGGTTGCTTCTGCCATGCCTATGATGTTTTTTGTGGCGTGTGATTTTATAAAATTAGAGGATTGCTTTATGGAATTTGTAAAAAACCCACTAGCATTTGATGTGTTTTTATATATTGCTATAGTTGAGTTTCCAAACTCTAAAATTCCTTTGTTTGATTTTGCAATTTCGTTACCAAAAGCTTTTGCATAGGAACTCATATTAGAAAAAGCAATTCTTGTTGAATCTTGTACAGATGTAAATCTTATAGATGAATCATAAATATTTGTTTTTAGTTTTTCAATGCTTATCATAATATCTGCAATAGATTTTTTTGTATTATCAAAAGTCATGGCACTTTCAACACTCTTAAAATTAACTTTAGGGGCTGTCATGTTCATATAACTATTTTTTGCATTTTGTGTGATGCTTGAAAAAGCACTAGATGCTTCTTTAACCGATTGCTCCATTGTCCTTTTATCAAAAGATATTTTTATTTTTGAAAAGGCATTGCTAAAATCTTTAGACGCTTCTTTTCCAAAAGTATTCACTGCTTTAAGAAGGTCGACAAAAGAATCTCGTACTTTCATTTGAGAAGCCATCCATCCAAACCATGCTAAGCCTGCGACCTTAACAGATTCACCAAGAGTATCGAGGGCATCAAGGGAAAAAGAATAAAATTCATAGGCCATTTTTAAGGAGTCCGTTGTACCTTTGATATTGAGCTCATTTATTTTTTCAACTTGGTCCGCTACGCTTCTAAGCATATCAGCTGTCCCATGAAATCCTTTAAGATCGAGAATCAAAGCAAGGAATTTTAAGGTTTTCTTAAGCTTGGTTATATTTTCTTCATTTGACACATACTCTATCATCTTTTGATAGCCGTCCTTGAGATTATGAAAAGATATATACAAATTATTTAATGTGAAAATAAGGCTTGAGATCTTACCTGGCAAAGAGGCGATAAACTCGGCTCCTGTTCCTAAGGCTCCAAAGAAATTCCTCAACATCTTTAGAGGGTCCGTCAAGCCAATTGCAAAGCTAGACATGCCACCGATAGCATCAGCGACATTTCTTATTCCTGATGCTGTACGATCAAACCCTTTAATATCTGCAATAAATGCTAAGACTGTGGCAGTTCTTTGGAGTTTTTTTATTTTCTCTTCGTCCAATAAAAAATTATATGCCGTTTTTAAAAGATAAAAAGAATCTGCAGCAATTCCTGAAATATTTGAAATCGATTGAAGGGCACTCCCAAATCTTGAGGTCGTTTCTGTTGCCGCTTCTGCAGTGGTATCAAGATCTTGTAATTTCTCTTTATAAGAGTCTATTTGATTCAATTGAGTATCTGTAATGGCGTCCTTCTTTTCAAGATTATCAAGTTCTTCTTGTACTCTTTGAACTTCATCAGCTAAGCTTGAAAAGCGTCCATCTAAAGTTCTTACTCTTCCATCAGTACTTTTAAAAGTTTGCTTCTCAAGATGAGTTATATTCTCAAGAATCCTTGTCATTTCAATGTTGGCTTTATTTAAACTTTTTTCCGTTTCTGTCGTTTCTTTTCTTATTTCCACGAAAGCTTTACCGGCTTCTTGTGTTCCTGTAGTTTCAAATTTCAGCTTCAAGTTTGGTATGGCCATGATTGTGTCCTCCTATACTTTAATCATATAATAAAGACAAAAGATTTTCAAGCCTTTGACCTTATCAAAAATTTATTTTTTATGAATGTGTTTATTTTTTTCCGCCAAAAGCTTTTGACCAAAACTCAAAATATTGTTTTTTATCTTGCTGCTCCCAAGTTTGGATAAGAAGACCAACATCATAAGCCGCTTGAAAATCAATCTCATAAAAATAAAAACCTGTTTTCCAAAAAACATAAAGAGCATGACAATAAAGAAAAGCTTCTTGCTTCCTAGAATCAATTTCATTTTGTTGATTATCTTCAGGAATGCTTTTAGAAAAAGGAGAAACTAATTTTCCTGATCTTTGAGACTTGATTTCTTCTTTTGATGATGAGGAAGGGAAAGGTGTTTTTTTATCAAAATGAGAAGAGACATACCAAGAAATGATCTTAGTATTGTCGATTATTTCGTTTTTTTTCGTGCCTGAACTGCATTTGAGAGTTCCTCAAGAACACCAGCCTGATACATGACTTGAATAAAATCCGATGTAAGATTTCCTGAAATAAAAGGTTTTTGGAGCATTGTTAATGTGTCGCCTGCAAGTGAAATATCTTGAGGTTTCGCGTCAACATGACCGATAAAAGCTAAGGACCAAAGTTTCTCGTGTATTTCAGATATAACAGGTTCTTTTTTTGTTACTACACCAGAACATCGTACAAAGATATCTGTAAGTTTAGAGCCAATTTCATAGCGCTCAGGATTTTTAAAAATAAAACAGGTCGGAATCTTTCCATCAAGAAACTTTAACTTTGAAATGTCATAAGTTTTTTGATAATGCGCCTTTTTTGCTTCTGTACCTGTTAAAGATATTTCTTCATTTTTGTATTCTTCTTCAAAAAGAGAAGAATCCCAATCAATAGAATCATCAAGCACTGATATTAAAATGATCTTTTCTAACAGTTTTCCACAAGTGATAGCAATTGCCATGGGCAACCTCCTTAAAAATAATGATTAATTTTTCTGCATTGTGATCATCAGGCAAACACCTACCCGTTGACCAATTTTTTACCGTGTCGATAGAAACATCAAGATATCTAGAAAGTCCATCAAGTGTTATGAAACGATATTGTCTTAAAAAGTCGCACACATCCATATAGAATCGATGCACTTCACAATCTTTTCCAAATCTATTCCATAATTGATAGGTTTTTTTTAAATCTCTCATATCCCCTCCTTTTTCATTCTAATACGTCTTTTTTTGACTGTCAATCGTCATCATCATAAAAATCTCTCATCAATTCATCTTCATTTGTTATGATATAATCATTTATCTGTGAATTGTAATGATACTTAACTTCTGTTCTTGCATATGGAATTATTATTTGACAATTTCTTTGTCCTCTTTTATATGCCGAAAGAGCTAGGAGCATCGCCGAAACAATATCATCATGCTGTCCTGATGTCGGGTCCGCTTCATATCTGAATTTCCCTGTATTTGTGATTGTTACTGAATAAGCATCTAGCTCATCTTTCATTGTTTGCCAAGTCGGAATTTCTATAATCCCCTTTTCAAAATAAAGCATAAGATCAATAACCATTTCATTCTTATTATCATTTGTAAATGTTATTGGATTAGCATCTACATTAAATTCTACTAGAATATCATTAATAGCTTCTCCAACACCTGTTCCATCGTGATACGTTGTGTGTACTTCTTTAAAACATTTTTGAAATGATTCCAAAGTCTTTGCTCCTGTAATATACGAAACCTTTCTGAATCTTTGTATGCCAACAATACGAGCAATAGAATCAAGACATTGAAATGCTATGAAGACGCTATAATCTGATTTCTTTCCCCAGTCCACACCTATGCAAACTTGCATAGAAGAAGAATCTTGATGCATCCATATGGCAGTTCCATCGTCTTTTTGATAAACATTTTGATCAAGTTGAGTAGCATTTAAAACATTTTGAAAAATAGCACCATCATCGAGAAATTCAGCCATAACGAATTGCCGAAAAAGACGATCCGGCATCTTTCTTCTCATGTCATCGATAGATTCCTTAGATACAGTCGGATTGATGACTGTCGGAGCTGTTAGTGCGATTGCAGTCACTGGCTTTCCCATTTTAATGCACCAAAGCATTTCCTCGTGAGCTCTCTTCCATTTTTTATAGAAAAAGTTTTTCTTTCCTAAAGGAGTTGAAAAAACAATGATCTTTCCTTTTGTTTGTGTCGTCGTTGTTTTTACGGATGCATAAAACTCTTCCCCGTTTTTATATTTAGCAGCCTCGTCCAGGACATTGATGAGGGTTCCCTCCCCTTCGACTCCTCCGGGATTTTGAGCATGCATAAATTGAAGAAGGTTGTCATTTTTTTTATAAATGATGGCTGGCTCGGACGATTCATTACATGAGAAGAGTTTCTTGTTATTTATTGGCAAAAACCTTTTCATGTATCTCATACCGATTTTTGACTGAATATAAATAGGAGCAAACCATCGATTTACCGCCTGCTTTTGAATGAGCATCGAGGCGGACATCCCAACTGCTCCTGCAAATGTTTTGCCTGTTTTTGTCCCCGCAGAAACCCACATTTCCCTAAGGTGTTCTTCTGAAAAGAAAAAGTTAATCATATTCTCTTGGACAAAATGAACGGGCTCAGGGAATTTTATCATATCTTTAAATTCTCCTTGATTGAGGCATTGAAGTCGAAAGGTTTTTGCATGATGCGCCCGTCATTACCGACGTAAATCTCAATGTCTAAGTCATCATCCTCTTTTGATTCATTAGTGTTTTCTATTTCAATGTATTTTACTTTTTGATAAATAGATTTAGCCTCTTCCTCATTATAGCCGCAAATCTCATAGGCTTTTTTAAAAGAAAATCCTGCTAGCATAAGCCTCTCAACGTTTTTTATTTTCTTTGTTCTATGCTCTTTACATATGTAAAACATAATGCTGCTCCTTTATATTTCATAATTAGAATCCACTAGTATTCTTTTTAATTTTTCATCGTTCACAATAATACTTTCATAATAAAGACGTTTGTAGGTACTATTCATTACAGTTTCCCAAACGTATTCTGGATTACTTTTTAAAAACTCATGATAGGCACTGTGCGCTTCTATTTTAAGTTCTTCAATATGAGTTTTATAAATCACGGGCAACAGGCTATCTGGAATAATAATCAAATCTAATCCACAAGTTTTCATTGGAGCCTTTTTCTCATTTCCAAGTAGTATTACACTTTCACGAGTATATTTGCTACAAAATAAAAATTGATTAAAGTCCGCAGTCGCTATTACATAAACTCTATTATCTAAAAACGTATAAAGAATATGGTTTTTCATTAAGACTCCCTCAATTCGTTTTGTTTTTTCAAACGCATTAATTCAATTCTACTTGATGTCATGCTAAACCCCTTTCATCTGTTTAACTTTTATTTCCCATTCCAATAAAGTTTTTCACTTATTGTTTTTGAGTTATTTCCTTTTGAAAACAAAGATCTTTTGTCAATCTCATAAATAAGTTTAAATCTAGAATCTTTAATTTCATACTCTGATATGAAAACAGGATGATTAATATTAGAAGCCCAATCTAAAAATTCTTTTTTATTAAAGTTTATTCCATATGAAGCTGTGTTTTCGTATGGTGGATCACAATAAATAATTGATTTGTTTAGAATATCAACTTCTCTATAGTCTTTTGCTGTTATAATTAATTTTTGCTGAAGTCGCTCAAGTTGCTCAAGTTGCTGAAGTTGCTGAAGTCGCTCAAGTTGCTGAAGTCGCTCAAGTTGCTGAAGTTGCTGAAGTTGCTCAAGTTGCTGAAGTTGCTGAAGTTGCTGATTTAAATTTTTTTCTCTTATATTCTCATTGATAAATAAACGTCTTTTTATAATGTCATCAGTATGCCATTTTGTAAATCCTAAAAAACTTTTAGAAAATGAATCAAATACACCAAAAACAACTGCATTATGAAGGCTCTCTTTTTGTTTTTCAACATCTTTTCCAAAAATATAATCTTTTCCATTATTTCCAAAACTCCAACAAAATTTTACATAAGCGTCTTCATCTTTCAATTTAAAGAAATCTTCTCTTGTTATAAAAGGAGGTTTAAAATTTTTATAACTATAAAATCCTGATATAGCTTTTTTTATTAATTTAATAGTGTTTTCTTGAATCTCATTGTAATGAATTGTTTTGTATTTATTCATTTTATGAAGAAGAGCATAATGAGAAATACTAAAACCACCGCCAAATAAATCATAAAAATGATCCGCTTTAGGAAGATTTGCAAATATTGAAGGTAAAATAGTTGATTTACTTCCCATGTATGGTATTCCATAATTCATTTTAGCACCACTTTATAGCCTCTATCTCTTAATTCAATAAATAACTCTTCCGCCTCTTCATTCGTTTGAAAGATAATAAAAACACCCGTTTTTTCTTTATGAGTATCATCTTCTCCTTCTTCTCCTTCTCCTTCTTCTCCTTCAATTGGTTCTTTTGATTCAATGGGTTGAGGGAGGAGGTCTTTTAGGACCTCATCCAAATTTAAATCAAAGATGAAATCAGCGCCTAAGCCAGTTTCTATCTCTTGCATCAATTCGCGCAGCCCTTCAGTAAAATCTCCCATGATTCCTTTATTGTTCATGGTTATTAAAAAAGCATTCTCTTCATATTCAGATGCAAAAATTACTTTTATGCATGGTATTTTTTCAATGCCTAATTTTATAGCTGCTTTTGTTCTTTGATTTCCACTCAAAATCTCATTCTTTTCATTTATTACAACAGGTTGTTGGAATCCAAATTTCTTTATTGATTCCATTAAACCTTCAAATGAATGATTTGAAATTTCTCTAGGATTTTTTGGATGAAGAATCAAATTTTTTGGAGATAATAAAACAACTTTCATAAACAATACTCCTTTGTTAGTTTTTCAGCCATCTTTCTTCTAAGATGCACTCTTTCATTGCGACTTTCATCAAGTGCTCCTTTAAATGCTCATCTATTTAGTTTTATCATTTTTTAAATATTAATACAAGTGGTACAAAAAAAGAAGTGGGCAGTCTAGCATGACAAACTCACCTCTTCTTAGATCAGGCTTTTGATCGAACTCGCAAGATCATAAGTTCATCTTTAAGCTATCATGAGAGAATGCGTGAGTCAATCTAAAGAAGCATCTTTCTTTTCATATCATCATAGTTGTTGAGTTTTTCATTATAATCAAGTAAAAGTCTCGCTGCTTGAATTGTTAAGTTTGTATTTGATTTTGCTATTGTGTGAATATTCATCATGACTTGGGCTAATGATTGATAATAATGCATGAAAACAAAGTCAAGAAGTTTTGCGGCATCATCCTCTTGGTAATATTTAGCATCAGCTTTTAGATATTTAAAAGCAAATGCTTTTCCTCTTGCATTGAATGCAATATCAACAGCAACGCCAGATGCACACATTTTGCATATGTTGTAAAGGTCTTCATATGTCATTTGAGTTTTAGGTATCTTAAAAGAGAGTTCTTTCTCTTTTGGAAAAATAAACCCCTCTCTAAATCTCGAATATTTGTCTAGATCTTCTTTATAGGCCATTGATTTCTTTAATCCCCTTAATGATATCATCGGCTAAAATAACAATGAAGTCAAGAGGGTATCCTGATTGTCTTGAGATGCCGATGGCTATTTCTTTAAAGTCATCTTGAAAAGTTTTTATATTTTCTAGGATTTCTTTTTTTGATATATATTTCCCGGCTTTTATTTGTAACTCCAAGGCACTTTTTTTAAGCTTGATTTCATCAAAAAGGGATTCGTTTTTAGCCTGCACCTCTGCCATTTATAAACCTACTTTCAAGTAAAGTTGTTTTTATTTTTTTGGAACAACTTTAGTTTTCATTTGTTTTTCTTTTTTGAATTTTACTGATTTAATAATGTTTGAAAGTGAAAGAGTTGGTTTGAATCTTGTTTTTAGATGTTTCTCAATTACTTTTCCTTCCGCTTTTGGTAGAGCGCACACTTTTTCAGAAACTTCTTTTAAAATTATAACTCCAAAGTTTTGAATTTTTAGATATCTTTTTTCAATCAAGATTTCTATAAGTGACTTTGTGAATTTGTCATACGCTTTATAAGCTCCTGTAGTTGTCAATTTTCCATCCGCTAGATTCTCATTGACAGCGTCTTTAAAAATCTTTATGTATTGTGCTTTTATTATTTTGTCGCTCATCATCTTCTCCTTTTATAAGCCCTCTCATATAGCTTTGACATGTTTTTATATTTTAGTCAATAGACATTTACTAAAGATGCGTAGTGTTCTTTTACGGTAACAATGTAAGTGTGTGAAACTTTTATCTATTTGATTTTTTGTTTATTTTGTTACATTTTTAGGGCACAGTTGTTAGTTTTTACAAAAGAGTAGTGCCCTTTCTTGCTTCAAAAGATGCATCCATTTTGTCCTTTGGCTCAGGAAGAGGGGTGTATTTTTTTTTACTTTTTCAATAGTTCATTTTTAATTTTTCAATAGTTCATTTTTATCATTTCAAGAAAGTTTAATAGTTCATTTTTAATTTTTCAATAGTTTAATTTTATTTTTTCAATAGTTTATTTTCAATAGTTTAACTTTTTATCCTTAAAGATGTTTGTGGTTCATTTTTAAAAAAAGCCAAGCCTCATCCTCGTCTAGACACCCTCTAGAAACGTTTCTTTTGACCTTGGCTTAATTAAACTGGTCAAATCGAAGTTGGATACCCAAAGTGATTTAAGATGTGTTCTAGGTCATTTAAATGATGATTTTACTTTTTTAAACTATTGAATAAAAACTTGAACTATTGGTTTTTATTTTTTGTTGTCCTGTTGTCCTTGTTGTCCTGTTTTTTTCAACCACCCCCATATATACCCCTATTTTCAAAAATCACTAATTTTCATTAAAATTTCGCGTCAATTTAAGCAAAAATTTAGAACTATATATATATATATTATTATAATAATGTATTATTCAAACTAGTATTCTTTAATTAGCATATAAATTTAATGGTAAAATATACCCCTAAATATACCCCTACATACCCATATATACTAGGGGACAACAAGGACAACATGGACAACACAAGATAACCTGTTGATATTACAAGACAACAATTTTGTTTTTGGATGACAACATGGACAACAAATATTTTTTTAAAAATAGAAAATTTCTAAAAACGCACCTCAAAAAAAAAATAAAAAAAACAGAACTTTTTAATAGTCTAACTTTGTGTGTAAAAAACACATCTATAGAGTGAGAAGGAAGATAAGGCAACAAGAAAGGCAACAAGGAGACAACAAAAAGACAACAAAAAGACAACAAAAAGACAACAGATTTTTAAGACTAAAATTTCAACTATTAAATTTTCTGAAAAAACGAAAAGTGAGTATGTGTGGAAACACATTTTAGGAATTTTAAACTATTGAAAAAAATTAAGCTATTAAAAAATTTAGATGACTTCTCCCGCTAAAATATTTTTTGTAACGCTCATACCCCCCTTCTTTTTTTCGTGGTAAAATCCCCTAGTCTCCTTTTTTCCTTGCGCAAGGATTGGGGGCGTGAGTTTCCAAAAGAAAAAAAGGAGATGTTTTTTTCATGAAAAGAGAGAAGTTTTTAAAAAGGCACGGCATCCCTCTTATAAAGAGATATGATGCGATTGACAAAGACGGTAAAAAAAAGATTCATCAAATTATTTCGATGAAGCCTTATAGTGCATGGCTAGAAGAAAACAAGGTAGATCTTAATGATGATGATGCTAAGCAACAAGCCATCAAGAATTTTATTACTTATATTGAAAAGTATGACACAAGCAAAACAGAGTCTTATGGATTATATCACTTTTCTGATATAGTAACAATAGATATAGATGATATTATAGATAAAAGAACAAAAGAGAGTATTTTTAAAGATAAAAAAAGTGACACTTTCTCAAAAGCGAAAGAGATTGTTCAAAGTGATTTGTTTTTGGGCCTAGACTTCTTTCAAGATCATGTTTATATAAGCAAGTCCTCGTCAGGTAAAAAGATCCACATCCTAGTAAGAAGTAAGGTTATATCGAAAACGATAACAATAAAAGGAAGATTGACGGACAACTTCTTTAATACTGAGTACTTTACATATAAGATGGATTTTTTAAGCAGGAGGTCCATTGGTGCTCTTCCTCAATTTTTAGCTTTGCATGATGAGACTGTTGCTTTTTACCTGGATAATGACATCCCTCCCTGCCCTAAGTTCTTTGAGGAGATTTGGGAAGGCTTTATGAAGAATCAATCTCAAGAAAAACAACCAAAAGAGCCCTCTTCAAATAAAAAGGAAAAGATTTCGTATGGTCTAACGGACATTAAGGAGATGATAAAAACAGGCTTTCAAATCATAAGAATGAGGCATGAAACTTTACATGAGATTGGGCGACAAAACATTTCACAAAGTCTTGTTTGGCCCATATATTCTATGATTCAAGATGCTAAAGAGAGCGAAGAAATTCTTATTGAAAACTTTAAGATTTTTGATGATTTTGATGAGAATATAGCGAGGGCACAAACAAAAACTCTTTTAAAATCTGCAAAAAACATAAACTCAGGAGGAATGTTTCACAATTATGTTGAGGCTTGTGTTAATAAAGAATCCAAAGGTCTTTTAGATACATTTAAAGAGTCTCTTTTAAAAGATTGTGTTTTATCTGTTCTTTTAGATAATACTAAAATAAATGGCAAAGATCCTGTTTTTGAGGAATATTTAAACAACATTTTGGAATATATAGAAAGCGCCGACAGGCTTGCTCATGAGATTATAGAAGAACTCAGAACACTAAATCCTTTTGGAGACTTTATAAAGCTTTATGATGTGATATATTCTTATTTAGATCCTTCTTATCAAAGAAGGCAAACAACGGCTCTTCATATGGCTTTTCATTGCCTTGGCATTGCAATGCAAAGAGCGAAAGGTTTTTCTTTCCCAAGATGGTCAATGAATTGGCCCATAATTTTCGGCTCATATGTTGGTCCGTCGTCTTCAGGAAAAGACAAGATTGAGAATTTTTTCACACAAGTATTTCAAGTACTTGAAGAAGATGGTTTTTTAAAGACTTCTGATGACCCGCAATCTCAGCTCATTTTAAGAGAAATGAGAATGTCAATCAGGAGATCCGCAGTTGTCTTTTTGTTCGAAGGCTTAAATGATGCAAGGATAAGGCCTTTATTTTCGAAAGAAAAAGATAGTAATGTATCAAATCCTCTTTTTAAAGACTTTTTGGGAGCGTTTAACAATAATATTTCTTCTCAATATCATTCGAAGGCTTCTGGTGAGAAAAAAAGAATTGTCGGGACTTATTTGTCAACGATTTTAACGGGCCAGCTAGCAACTCTTCCAATCCCTGATATCTCTTCAGGATTTTGGCCTAGATTTGATTGGCATTGCATTGTAAAGCCTAATCTTAATGATATAATACCGATTGAATTTAAAAACGAAAAAAACCCTTTTGATGATGTGAAAATTGATGATACGATGATTTATGATAGTATCATTGATCAAAGAGTTTATTTAAAAGAGGTTGTTGATATTCTAAGAAGAATAACAAGTAATGATGGTGCTTTTTATATTAATAATCTAATGGGTGAATATTCTCCTGATAGGTGCAATGGTAAATCGATTAATATTCAAGAAGCCATGACAAAAAATGGTATAAAACAAAACAAACTTACTATTTTTAAAGCTTTTGAGATATGGCAAAAAGCAAACCTTTATAAAGAGTCAGTTGTTGAAGATGATAAAGGAAAAACAAAAATAAAAAAGATAAAAAAAGAAGATTTTGAACTTGAAGATGAGCTTTTCTTAGAGGGGGCAGGTCGTTTTAATTTTTCCGCAACTGATTATGAGGACAGTTTTTTAAAAATTATTGAGCCAACTTATATATCAAAAGGAAAAGCTGCTAATGCTGGTGTTTTTATTCAGTCGATTATGAGCCAAGAGATGACTCAACACTTGACTGGTCATCTTTCTAAAGTTGGGCACATAGCAACAAGATTTGCTTGCATAGCTTGCTTTAAAGATGATACCGTGATTTTTTCAGATACTTTTTATTCAAAATGCCTTTCTTTTTTTGAGAAAGAAGCTGATGCTGTCTTTCATATAGCGAGGCTTGCTCATGGAGCCGACAAAGAAACTGAATTACATACGAGCAAAGAGATGATTAGAGATGGTTATAAAAATGCAGATATTGGAAGCAAAATTGAATTTGTTAGAAAAATGAAACCAGGCAACTATACAATAAGAGATATTCAGCAATCAAAGCGTTTTAGAAAATTTAAGGCATCAGGAATCCGCGAATTTTTGAGCGATGATTGCAGCGACCTCGTTCAAATGATTTCTCCAACAAGATTCTATAAAAATTAATAACTTACGCCTAACTAACAACTATCTTCACTTGACTAAAAAAAAACACTTGACTTTTAGTAAAAAGTAGACGATAATATAAATAGGAAGAGAGAAGGAGTTCTTTCTCTCAAAAACTTGAAGGAGATGTTTATGAAAACAACTGAATCTTTTTATAAAAAAGTAGAGCTGAAAAATGCTCTAGGTGAAGACCAAAGTTATCTTGAATTTAAGATCCACACGGATCTAGAGTTGTGCTTCGATACGACAATAGCTGCAGCCAAAGCCATGGGCTTTGAATTTAGAGCAACGTCAAAAAAATGGGTTCGCCCATGCTCAAAACCTATAAAAATTTTTAAGATCATTGATATTATTAAAAATAAAAACGCAGAGTCTTTATTAATTATTGTAGAAATTTCAAAAGATGAAAGGTATCAAAAAATCATGGCGATTTGCGCCTTTGATGATAAAGATGTCGCAAAAAGAGAGGGGTTTCAGTGGAACCCTAAAGATAAAATATGGGAAAAATTCGTTCAGATTGAATTTTCCCAAGAACCTGAAAAAGTATTTGATTTTGATGAAAGTATTCAGGATTTACTCGCAACTCCTTTATTCCCCTTTCAGAGGGTCGGGATTGCAAAGATGCTCTCACAAAGAGTTTTTTTAAATGGGGATCAAATGGGTCTTGGTAAAACTCTCCAAGCAATTGGGGCCGTGGTTAAGGGGCTAGAAGTAAATAAAAAAGTTCTTATAATTTGCCCGGCCTTCCTGAAGTACAATTGGATGACAGAGTTTAAGAAGCACTGCAAGAAAACGTATTCTATAAAAGTTCTTACCACAAGAGATTATGTAGTAGAAACACAGATTTCTATTATTAACTACGATATTTTAAGTAAAATCGAATCCTTCGAAGAATTTGAATATATTATCTGTGATGAAGCTCATTATTTAAAATCAGAGAAGAATAAAAGGGTAGCACACTTTTCGAAGAATTTTTTAGAATATAAGGGCTCTTGCTATTTTTTAACAGGTACTCCAATTAAAAATCGTGTTCCGGAACTTTATAATTTTTTTAATTGGGCTTTAAATCATGAGATGGAGTCATATCATGAATTTTGTGAGTGCTATGCCTATAAAAAAACTTTTAAAATTGGGCGAGTTCAAATCACAAAATATGAAGGTATCAAAAATGCTGATGATCTTCAAAAAAGAATGAAGCCTTGGTTTATCAAAAGGGAAACAAAAGAAGTTATTGATTTACCAGAACTTCAAAGAATTGATGTTTTTAGTGATGTGGAAAAAAAGAAGGAATTAGAAGTTTTTAAAGCACTAGAAAATGCATATAATGCCTTTGTGAACGGTGAAAAATCGGATCATATTATGCATATTCGCCAAAAAGCATCAATGCTAAAATGTTCTGACACGGTTGCCCTTGCAAATGAAATTTTAGATCAAAGTGAAAGTCTTGTTATTTTTGAAAGCTTTGTAGAGCCTAGCAAATTAATTTTCGAAGCTCTTTCAAAGGAATACAAAGTCGCCTTTATTGATGGCGGAACGAATATGCAAAAAAGACAGAGAATTGTTGAGCAGTTTCAATCTGGCGAGATTCTTTGTATAGTCGCCACGATTGGAGCGTTATCTACGGGGGTAACGCTCACAGCGGCAAGTAAGATGATTTTCAATTCGTTGTCTTGGGTGCCTGCGGATAACATGCAGGCAGAAAAAAGAATTCATAGGATAGGCACAAGTGAAAAGTGCTTCATTTATAGAATGCTAAAAACGGAGTTCGATGCAAATATATGTAAGATGCTGACTAAAAAAGAGAATGTTATAGAAAGAGCAGGTGTATAAGTAATGTAAAACAAAAATTAGCTATTGCTGAAAACATTCATGACTTTAATAAGCTTTTGAAAGAAAAAGCGTTAACAAACAAGAGGCAATGAAGCCTCAAAAACAAGGAGTATTTTTATGAAAAGAGAAGTAGAAGTTTCAGGTTGTAAGACGTTGTTTTTAGGTCTAAATTTGATTGCTTGTGGCGAACAAACAAGAATTTTCCGCATTGAAAACGCTGAGCAACTTGAGATGGTGGCTAGCGTTTATTATAAATCCCAATCGGGATTAACTGCCAAAGGGGTTTATGAGGATGACCTTTTTCACGAAAGGGAAATATATCGACTATGTAAAGATTATAAAATAGATTTGAATTTAAATTATTTTGAAAAATTTTTCTACATGAGAGAGGAAGAAAATTTATATTTGATAAGAATAGAACAAAAAACTGAAAGTGAATATGAATTTTACCTTCAAGAAATAAAAAAAGAAGATGGTTGTTGTTACTATTTAAAAGACTTTAGCAAAGAGTCTTGTAATAATGTAGTGGCATACTTTATGGATGACATACATTATAAAATGTGCACCACCTCGAAAGAGGCGCTAAAAATATTAAGAAAAATATTATTAAACTCTTCCAGAAATCATATTCAAAAAGAAGATGAGTATGAAATGCTGAACGATAAAGGACTTTATGAACATACAAGTGGAGAACTTTTCATAAAGAAGGGGAATTATTTTTTCCCCATAACCTTAAAAGAAGCAAGGACAAATGGAATATTAGATATGCATATAACTGCAAATAACGAGATAGTGTTTTATTATCAAAGCAAAGTGAAAAGCGCTTGCCACACAATTGATTTAGAGTGGCTTAGGTTCGCATATGCTGATAGAGATGTTGTGTTTAAAATTGAAAATTTAGATTATTTGTTTTACGAAAAACACCTGTTTTTGTGCGAGTATCCAAAAGAACTTGGTGTTTCGCAATTAGAGTTTTTAGAAGATTTTAATGAAAGAAATGGAACAGATTTTAATGAAATTGTCCAGGTGAATCCAAAAGGGATTACTTTAATGAATAAAGAAAGGGGGTGCCCTTTTGATATTTATGAATATTTTTGCTTATGCGATGAGCAATTAATTTAGGAGGTGGTATGAATGACTTAAAAACAAAGGTGGATTTTTTGATGAGAGTCTATAGAATTTCTTATCTAACATCTATTTTAGAGGTGTCAAAAAGTGCTCTTTTTCTATGGAAACACGGGCAAGCAATGCCAGGAGAGGGGCGAAAAGAGATATTGGAGCATCTTTATGCAGAGGCGAAAGCCTCTTATGAAGATACTGAAAAATTTATCTCTTTAAAAAGAGAAGCAAACAAAAAAACATTTTAGGAATATGATCCAAAGATTGTAAAAAATAATTTTGTAACATCTATTTTAATAGCCCCCCCTCTCATGGTAAGATTCATGAGGGGTTTTTTTATGATTAATTTTAACGTATTTATAGAAAATTTAAAAAATACAAATGAGATTGTCTTTGATACTGAGACAACAGGATTCAATGCATATGATGAGAAGAACTATCCTTTTTTGCTTCAAATAGGCATAGTTTTAGAAGGCCATTTAGAAGTCACACTTTTGGGATTGGAGTCTTATGGCTGCTTTAAGGCAAAAGAGAAAAAAGAAAGAGATTTATGCCCTGATCTTTTAGATGAAGAAGAGAAAGAAATTCTTTCCCAAACCCTAATCTCTCTTATGAAAAAAAAGGTTTTGTTCATTGGGCACAATATAAAGTTTGACCTTCACATGCTATTTCAGTATTTTAAATGGGATATTTATAACTCAAAAGATATTAAAGCAAGTTTATTTGATACAATGGTATTTTTTAAGGTTTGTCATAACAATACTTTTAAAGTTTCTCTAGAAGATGCTTGTGAATTTTATAAGATTTCAAAAAAAGATGATGGCGTTGATATTTGGAAAAAAAAGAATCGGAAATTGATGCTTAAAGATCGTTATGATTATATTGATTTTAATATTATGAATAAATATGCAAAGCAAGACATTGTCTCAACGCATGAGCTTTACAAAGCTATTAATGATAATATAAATCAGTATATAAAAGATGATCTTGTTGACAAAGAAGCGTTTTTAAAGATGATAAAGATTGAGATTGATGTGACGAAAGTTTTATTTTTTATGGAAAGAAGGGGGATAGCTCTTGATCTTGAGCATCTTATGAAATGCAAAGCTCATCTTGAAGAGGCTGTTTTTGAAAAAGAGCTTGACTTTTATTCCATAATGGAAAATAACTCTCCTATGGGAGGAGAGTTTTTCACAGATAGCGCCGACAATATAGAAAGATATTATCGATACTGCGGTATAACACTTGATTTTAGATTAACTTCTGGTATTTTATGCACGAGCGAAGGTTGCTTAATAAAATATAAAATAAAACTCACTGATATTATTATAAGCTTGAGGAAGTTAAAAAAACAGCTTTCTACTTATATAAACGGCATTTTAGAGAGCTCGACAAATGGCATTGTAAGAACGAAATTCTTTCAAACGGGAGCAGATACAATGCGCATGAGTGCCAAAGATCCCGGCATCCAAACAATCCCAAAAGAAGACGGCGAGTTTGCCTTGAGGGCTTGTTTTAAAGCTAAGAAAGGGTTTCTTTATTCAGTGGATTTTGCAGCACAAGAAGCAAGAATTGCTTTGATTTTAGGCAATGAACAAGAGACCATTCAAAAGGTGATTCATGAAAAGCTTGACTTGCATGGAGCAAATGCCAAACTCATGAATACCTCAAGAAGCAATGCAAAAGGTGTTTTTTTTGGATTTCTTTATGGCTCAGGTGGCGGAGTGATTGCATCAGAACTAGGCATTTCTTATAGTGAAGCCATGATCATAAAAAATAAATTAAAAAACGCTCTTCCTAACCTTGTTCGATATAACTATGCTCTTATTGATTGTGTAAAGGAAAGTGGTTATGTGACTACACTTTTTGGCAATCCTCTTTTTATTGATGAAAATTTTGCTTATAAAGCCCTCAACTACAAGATTCAAGGAAGTTGCGCTTCTATTATGAAAATTGCTTTAATTGAATGGGATAAAGTTGCAAATGATTATGATGATGGCTATCCTCTTCTTGCCATTCATGATGAGATTGTAGCTGAATTTGAAACTGTTCCAAGTCATGAAATAAAAGAAAAGTTTTTAAATTGCTTTAGAGGGGCTTATGAGCTTATGGACGCTGAATTTAGTGAGCCAATGAAAAACTGGAAAAAATGTTAGGAGTTGTTTATGTTTGAAAGTGATTTTGAAAATCAAATTTGTGATTGTTGCGGTCGTGAGATTGGCGATGGTGATGATCGTTTCTTTGCTTTTGATAGCAGGGGAATGCCTTTATGCCTTTGCCTTGAATGCTATGAAAATAGTGATGAGATAGAAGAGGTGTAAAATGCGTGCTGGTTTAAATGATGAGACTTCAAAAAGAATAGGTCTTATGCTTCGTGATTTTGGTATTACTTTTGAAAAGAAAGTTGAAATAGAATCAAAAGACGTAATTGTAAAAACTATTGAAGAGCTTTTTGAAATTGAGTCTATGGCTTCTATTGCAGAAAAAACAGGTATAAATATTCATACGATAAAGAGAATTAAAAATTTTAATTCTAATTTTAGCGAAAAGACACTTCAAGCTTTTTTAAAGGCATATCCAATGTTAGATTTTAATAGCTTTTCATCAAGGATTTATAGAAGAGGGGTTACGCATAAAGTAAAGGTGGCTGATATTTTTGATTTTATAATAGAAGAAAGGGTTTTTAATGAGGAGAAAAACAGCTTATCAAGTTGAGGTCATTCTTTTAAGAGTGTGCTTCTTTGTTTTGTTTTTGGCTTTTTTTGTGTTGATGTTTTTGTTTTTTATGGAGCTTTTGGTATGATGAGTAGAGAAAATAAAAAAGATTTATTTATGGAAATGTTTGAGGTTTTAAAAAATCTTCAAATAGCTTTTACAGAAAATAAAAATATATATGCTTGTTACTTTGATAGAAAAGACGGTGCAGAAGCGGTTTTAATAACAAAGAATAAGGTCATAGAGTTGTTAAAAGAAGAAATGAGTTTCTTTAAAGGAAAATCTTTTAATGAAATAAATAAACTTTTGACTGAATATCACAAGATTTATTTAAATATTGTGCACAACTTACCTGAGGGTGATGTTTGTGTTTATTTAAATAAAGAAGGTGGTCTTAACAAGTATTTTGAGGGAGGTGTTTAATGGTTTGGGAGCATAGAAAAGATTTAGGATTGAATGCTAAAAGAAAAGATATAGGGGAGCAATGGGAAAACATGTATCCTGACACATATAAAAAAATAAGTTCTAGCATAAGAACTTATGAAATAAAGCATCTTTCTTTTGATGATGCTATTAATGTTTGTGAAAACATTTTTTTAGTCCTTAAAGATTTTTATGTAAAATCTAAATCAAAAGAAGAAAAAATGGAAATTGAAAGATTCTTACAGGAAGTTATTGATGAAATGTGGATTTTGAATTGCAATAAATCAGCCCACGAGCATCATAAAAGATACACCGATTTAATCAATGATGTGAAGAAGGAAGAAGAAGAAAGCACCTTTGAAGAAGGGTTTTTTGAGGGATTGCTATGAAAATAAAAGAACGATTGAAAAACTTGCCTATTTATGAGCCTGAATTTTATAAGAAAAAGCACAATCAAAAAAATCTTTTTACAAAAGATGGTAAATGCTATGTGCATCTTGCTCTTGGATATGATTATGAGACGGAAATTTTTAATATTCTTACAAAGTTCAATATCTTCATAAATATGGAATTTGATTATGCATCTAGGCTTGAAGGTTCTGAAAATCCTTTGTATATAAAAATGAATTTTCAAGAGGTTTGCAGGCTTGTTTATGATGAGGTTTTAAATGATGTTGAATATACATATTGTAAAAAGCTCTCTTATAATGTTTTTAAAAATGGTTTTATGGCATATTCAATTTTCTTTTCAAATGCTGCTCTTGTTATTTTTCAAAAAAAAGATCAAAAAGAGTTGAAAATAGAAAGTGTGTTTTCTCTTGAAGATAATTTTAAAGATTACTACAAAAAGGTAGAAGTAAAACAGGAGGATAAGATATGACAAAATGCAATAATTACTCAGGAGTTGACATTGTAGAAAATAAAGTTTCTATTTTTTCTAGTCAAATAACAAGATCTCCAGATGTTGAAAAAATAGAAGAACTCGAGGCCCTTCTTGCTGAAGCTATAAAGCTTCTTAAAAGAAGTTCAAGTAAGCTATGTAAAAATATTGAGAAAGATATTGAGGAATTTTTAGATGATTCAAAACTTATGAAGTTTAGAAACGGTGTGGGGCAGATATGATAAAATTCATTTTTAACTTATTTTGTTACTTGAAAAATAGGGATAAAATAATCTTTCTTATCAGCGATATCGACAATGCTTTAAGAAGCATTTACAAATATCATGAAGTGCCTACAGAAACCGCACGTTCGATTGAGGATGTGAGAAATGAACTTTTAGAGCTTGATAGCCTTATGGGAGGAGAAGATGAAAATTGAAGATTTAAAAGAAAGGGAAGATGTTTATCTTTATAGCACACGCACCAATTCATATAGATTATGTAGAGTTGCTAAACTCATGAAAAGAAACGTTAGTCTTTATGTTTATGATGTTAAATGTAAGGTATCATATTCATATAAAGATATTGATGCTGATGATGAAATGGTTTTAACAAAAGAAGAAGGTGATGAAAAAATAAAGATAAAAGAATCCTTGAGTAAAATAAACTTCCTTTTAAAAAAGCCATTTTCTTCAATTGAATTAAATGAAATTTTTGAGTTTACTAAGAGTATAAAAAAGAGGAGTAAAAATGAAAACTAATTTCTCTCCAAAAAGCCAGGCAATAAGCGCAATGAGGAAGATATGGAGAAACTCACCTTTGAGAAAATGCGCTCTAGAGATGAATTGTGCAACTCCTTTTGAAATACAAAAGAAAAGACTTTATAAATGTGGTGTTTGTAAAAAAGTTTTTTTGGCTCAGCAAATAGAAGTTGATCATAAAAATGCCTGTCCTCATGATGATCTTGATTTTTTCCTTGATTCCATGCTTTGTGAAATTGTTAAAATAAAAAAGGGGCAGGACGATCCAATGCATCTTTGGGTATGCGAGCTAAAAAATGGAGAGTGTGATCTTCTTGAGAATATAATCAATGAAAATATACAAATTCTTTGCATTGATTGTCATAAAGAGAAAACAAAAGCAGATAGAAAGAAGATATCAGATGAAAAAAAATCAAGAAAAATATCAACCAAACGTTGAACACTTTGAAAATGTTTGCTTTTCTTATGATGATAGAGGTGTTGTTGTTAATTTTGATCCTTGCTATGTTAAGCTTTTAAGAAGTTCGCGAGGAATATTCGCCTTCATTATGTTCCAAGGCGATGAAATCATTATCAAAGTCACAAACATAAAAAAATGTACTATTATAAAGAAAAAATAAAAAAAAATTGTAACATTTTTTGTTGAAATTAATTTTTAGACAAGGTAAAAAAGAGTCACCAAAACTTTTTAGGGGGCTTTTATGATGATAGCTATTAAATGGACTGATTTTATTTTGACTGCTAATTTAAAAAAAATTGAGGAGGTCACAGGTGTTTCGAGGGTTTCGGTTTGGCGATGGAAAAATTTTAAAAGTCCTCCAAACAAAACAAAAATAGGACTTTTAGAATCCTATTATAAAATCAAGATCGTAAAAGATTGGTCTTGATTTTTTTAAATGTTTTAAGGGCATTCTAATTTTTAAAAAATAAACTACCATGCCCTAAAATAAAAAATTGTAACATTTATTTACTATTTTAAACTATTAAACTATTTTAGAATTGGAGGAAAAAAATAGTTTTTTTCGTTCATTCATTCATTTTTTAAGGAGTACTTTATGAGTATTTTTGATGATCTTAAAGAGATCGAAAGCAAGATTCAATCAGGTGAGATTGCTGGTTTTATAAAATTTGAAAACCTTGCGGGAGAGGCGAAACTTCTAAAAGTAGAAGCAACTCAAAATGCACAAGGAAAGTCATTTATTGAAATGACTCTAAAGACAAAAGAGGGTCAAACCTCTTTCGGATTGAGAATTCCATCGAAAGCGGAAAAATCAGCCGCTATTTTTATGGCTATGCAAAGCCTTAAAAAATGTCTTTATCAAAAAGGCATAAATAATGAAGAAGATTCATTAGAGGTTGCTTATTCAAAATTATCAAAAATGGTAGCTTTGAAGCCATTGACGTGTTTTTATAAATTGAGAGAATATGACTCAATGAGTTCCAAAGATGGAAAAATGTATACAAACCAATCCCTAGAATCTATTGAGATTGACACTTCTAATATTACAATGTCAATGATGGCATCTGATGATATTCCATTTTAAAGGAGAATTTTATGAACGAATTACAAACACAAGGACAAGGACAAGTGCAACTTCAAAAAGGGCTTGAGGTTTTTTTGACGACAGGAAATATGGGCCTTTTGAAACAAGAGCAGCAAGCTTTTGTCATTGCAAAAACCTGCGAAAAATACGGCCTTGAAAGCATAATGAGGCCCTTTGAAATAATAACATTTCAAGGAATCTCAAGATTGTATCTTTCTAAAAATGGCTGCGATCAAATCGCAAACATTAACGAGTTGACGCGATCAATAGTTTCTGAAACTTATGATGAGCGAAGGCAAGTCATGAAAGTGGTGGCTGATGTCACAAATGGCAAAAGAAAAGAGACTGGTATAGCTTTTTTAAGCATGTCAAAATTTGTTTTAAATCCTATAACGAAAAAGGGTGAAAAACAAGAGCTTGAAGGAGATGAATATTGTAATGCTATGATGAAAGTATATTCAAAAGCGATAAGAAGGGCGACGCTTGCTTTTGTTGGTGTACCCTCTTATGAGGGAGAAGAAGAAGGTTCTTCTTTTGTCGCCATTCCTCAAGTTGAAGAGGTTAAAGTTTTGACAGAACTTAAAGCTCCTGCTCCTGCTCCTGCTCCTGCTCCTGCTCCTGCTCCTGCTCCTGCTCCTGCTCCTGCTCCTAT
>Ga0316611_1000094_pt1 | contig 37228 bp, 25 predicted proteins | sample MIS2016202_MG_FD_207675 | JGI IMG/M metagenome (GOLD analysis project Ga0316611, IMG submission 207675) | Microbial mat bacterial communities from Middle Island sinkhole, Lake Huron, Michigan, United States - MIS.2016.202 | ecosystem: Environmental > Aquatic > Freshwater > Lake > Sediment... | reverse complement strand
ATGCAAAAGAGCAGCGTAACGGCTGACGCACCATTTCTTGAGCTAGTGAATGGTGCGTCAGACACAAGTTAACCGTCAACATGATTATTGATCCTGTCTGACGCACCCTACGCATTGATTGTAGTAGCATTCATTGTAGGGTGCGTCAGAGCGATTAATTTATAATGCAAAAGAGCAGCGTAACGGCTGACGCACCATTTCTTGAGCTAGTGAATGGTGCGTCAGACACAAGTTAACCGTCAACATGATTATTGATCCTGTCTGACGCACCCTACGCATTGATTGTAGTAGAAGGGGAGCCGGAGGGCGAAAAATTTTTGTGCCTCCGGCAGGCTTACGCCAACGCCCCTACATCAACCCCATCACCCACCCCAAACCCACCATGCACACCGCAAAAATCATCACCAACGGCACACACCAAATCAAGGGACTCACCGACCCTAACCATTGCCATCCTAGTGCTTATCAGCCCTATGGTACACTATCTATAGCGTGGCAAACCCCCACCAAACAACCTTATTAACAGAAACGGGTAGTTTTTGATAATATAGAGCCACGATCCATTCAGTATTATCGGAATCGATAACAATGCTTAAAGCCTCTAGAGCAGGGCAATACATACAACAGCTAGAAGGGTACAAAGCCTTTATCCCTAATCCACTGCCCCCCGTGCCGGAGATTCTCATCGATCCGGAAATGTGGGCTTTGCTCTCTCAAGCAGATCGGGCATTGGGTCGCCTAGACGGGGCAACCGATGCACTCCCCAACCCAGATTTATTTGTATTCATGTATGTTCGGAAAGAAGCAGTATTGTCCAGCCAAATCGAAGGAACACAAGCATCTTTGATCGATGTTCTAGAATTTGAATCTCAGGCTTTAGAACCCGATAATCCACAGGATGTTGCAGAAGTCGTTAACTATATTTCTGCAATGAACTATGGTCTTGAACGACTCAAAGAATTACCTGTATGCTTGCGGCTCATTCGAGAAATTCACCAAGAGTTAATGAAAGGTGTAAGAGGTGCTGAACGCAATCCAGGAGAATTTCGCCAAAGTCAAAATTGGATTGGTGCAGGAGGATGTTCCCTCGCCCAAGCAACCTATATTCCCCCTCCACCCCATCAAATGCTTCAAGCCTTAGATAATCTAGAGAAATTTTTACATAGCCTCAAACCTATGCCCATATTGATTAAAATTGGCATTGCTCACGCTCAATTTGAAACCATTCACCCCTTTCTCGATGGAAATGGTAGAACAGGACGGCTCCTGATTACCTTTTTATTGTGTGAAAAAACGATCCTACAACGCCCTTTACTTTATATCTCTCACTATTTCAAAAAATATCGCACCGAATATTACAATCATCTCCAGGCTGTTCGAGATCATGGCAACTGGGAAGATTGGCTGAAATTCTTTTTGCGTGGTGTTTATGAAGTTGCTCAAGAAGCGGCTGCGACTGCCCGTAAAATTGTTAAATTAAAAGAAGAACATCGCCAATTAGTCCTCAATGCCATGGGACGTAGATCCGGTAATGCGATCGCCTTACTGGAGAGCCTTTATTTTAAACCAATTTTTACCGTAGAACACGCTCAAGAAATCACCAATCTCTCATACCCCAATGCAAACACATTAGTTAAGGATCTGAGCAATCTCGGTCTTCTGGAAGAAATCACTGGTCAAAAACGCAATCGAGCATTTTCCTATGCCCCATATTTGGCTGTCTTTGCAGATTCTTAAGCAGTGGCCGAGAACGCGGAGCGGACTGAAGTCCGCACTACTGAGTCCTCATGATTTTATGTGTTATACAATTGATCGGCGTGGGGGCGAAAAATTTTTCGCCCCTACATTGATCCACGCTAATCTTTTTCGGGAATCCACTGATGAGCGATCGCCTGGCCCAAGCCCTCACCAAACTCTATGAAAAACACCGGATTGTCTTCTGGTATGACCAAACGGGGGAATTTGAAGAAACCTATGAGCAATTGGCCATAGACAATGTTGAAAAACTCACCATTGCCAATAATCAATTTCAACTCAAATATCGCCTCCTGCGCCAACAGCCCGAACAAAACTTTCTCCTTTACCACAACGGGCCAGCCCCCGCCGATGCAGAAAATTGGCTTTTAGATGTGGAATTGGCCCATGGAGTCTTTGCCGCTGACCAAACCGCCCTCTGGTTAGCTGAATTGGGCCTTGGCCCCCAATTTACCGCCGCGATCGCCGCCCATGGTGAATTTTGCCACGCGGCCAAACGCCTCGATGCACTCAAAAAGATGGTCAACCCCGCAACGGAAACCAGCCCCGATCTCCTCCGCAAAATGGCGGCCATCTGTACCCAGGCTGACCCCCGCCTTGATGCTATCCTCGAAAACCTCCTCGCTGAATCGGCCCAAGGCAAGAGCGATCGCTTCACCCTCCTCCAACGCTGCAACCTCGAAACCTGGCTCTGGGAACAACTCCATCACGCCTATGGCTATGATTCCCCAACCCTCACCCTCACGGATTTTACCCTCACCCTCTTTAAGGCAGCCTACCTTGCCCCCCTGACGGGCAAAAACCCCCTCACGGAAGATGCGATCGTTTTTCTGCAACGGTGGCGCGATAGTTCCCGCCATCGGGAGAGCTTTAGAACCCTTTCCCAACAATGCGCCCATAGCCTCAATATCGTTGAAGACCTCCAACGCCGGGATTTGCGGGATTTGATGCGGTTGGATTATTTTGCGGCCATTGATCAGAAAATTATTGATGATTTGGTGCAGGGGGCGATCGCCGCTACCCTCCATCCAGAGGAGGTGAACCAATGGATTCACCAACGGCAAACGAGCCATTGGTATGGGGATTATCGACACCTGTATGAGGCGATCGCCGCCGCCAGCCTCCTGAGCCAAAGCCTCGAACTCTTCGATCCCACGATCCATTCCCCCCACCATGGCGTAGAGCGATATGTGCAAAGTTGGTATCGCATTGATCAGGCTTATCGCCACTATACATTCCACGCCCGCCAATGTAGTAGCGCTGACCTTGCCCCCCTGACGGCACAGCTAGATCAACGCTATAGCAATCATTATCTTTCCGTATTGGGCGATCGCTGGCAAACCCAGATCGACAGCCTCACCCATTGGCAAATCCCCAACATCAAACGCCAAGACCAATTTTTTCGCCATTGGGTCGAGCCATATTTAAAGAAAAATAAAAAAGTTTGTGTGATTATTTCCGATGCCCTCCGCTATGAGGTGGGGGTGGAATTAGTGGAGCGGATTTGCCAAGAAGACCGCTATGAAGCCCAAATTGAACCGGCTCTTGCCATGCTCCCCAGTTATACCCGATTGGGGATGGCCGCCCTCCTGCCCCATGAACAGTTAAGTTTTGGTTATCAAGCCACCATTACCGTTGATGGCCAAAGCTCCCAAGGCATAGAAAACCGCGCCAAAATCCTCCAAAAACACCGCGCCACCGCCATCCAAGCCGAAGACTTTTGGCAATTGGATCGGGATGAAAGCCGCGAACTGTTGAAAAACCATGAAGTTCTCTACGTCTACCACAATCATATTGATAAAGTGGGGGATCAGCTTGCTTCTGAAGACCGCGTTTTTGAGGCCGTTCAGAAAACCTGTGAGGAATTGGTGGATTTATTAAAAAAACTCGCCAATGCTAACGGCAATAACTTTTTAATTACCGCCGATCATGGCTTTCTTTATCAACGGGAAAGCCTCTCAGACAGCGATTTTAGCCAAGCCAAACCCCAGGGCAAAATCCTCTATGAAAACCGCCGGTTTATTTTGGGGGAAAACCTCCAACCCACCCCCGGCCTCCACCATTTCACCGCCCAAGCCTTGGGCATTCACAGCGCCATTGATGTGCAAATCCCCAAATCGATTAACCGCTTGCGCCTTAAGGGTTCCGGCAGTAAATTTGTCCATGGTGGCGCAATGCTCCAAGAGGTAATCATTCCGGTGATTAAAGTCAACAAAAAACGCACCAGCGACACCCGCCCCGTTAAAGTCACGATTACCGAAGGCGGCAACACCACCATCACCACCGGCCAACTCGCCGTCCTCCTCTACCAAGAAGAACCCGTCACCGCCAAAATCAAACCCCAAACCCTCCGCATCGGCCTCTATACCGCAGCGGGCGAACCTATTTCTAATACCCATGAGTTATGTTGCGATCGCACCTCCTCCCACCCCCAAGACCGGGAATTCCGCCTTCAATTCCTGCTCACCCGCGAAGCCAACACGATGAACAACGTCGAAATCTACCTCCACCTCGAAGCCAAACAGCCCCACACCTCCCACTACCAACTCCTCGACCAGCGCACCTACTGGCTCCGCCGCACCTTCACCACCGACTTTGATTTCTAACCAAGAGGGCGAAAGGTTTTTCGCCCCTACAAAGGGCGAAAGATGTTTCGCCCCTACAAAGGGCAAAAGGTTTTTTGCCCCTACAAAGGGCGAAAGGTTTTTCGCCCCGACAATCTTCCTACTCCCCACTTCCCACTTCCTACTCCCCCATGCCCCCAACCCCCTTAGACCAAAAAATCAACCAACATTTCCCCGGTTTAGCCGTTCGTAAAGACCTCGTAAAGGCTGTTAAGGGGAATGCGATCGTGCCTTCCTATGTGTTGGAATATTTGCTCGGCCAATATTGCGCCACCGATAACGAAGCCTCCATTCAAAGCGGCATTGAAAGCGTCCGGGAAATCCTGCGCCGCCATTATGTCCACCGCAATGAATCGGAATTAGTGCGCTCCCATATTCGGGAACGGGGCCGCTATAAAGTGATTGATAAAATTAGCGTCACGCTCAATGATAAGGCCGATACCTATGAGGCCGCCTTTGCCAATTTAGGCATTACCAAAGTGATCATTGATGCCGAAACCGTTAAAGCCCATCCTAAACTATTGGTGAGTGGTGTGTGGTGTATTGCCGATGTGGAATATATTTTTGTGGAGGAGCGATCGGTTTCCCCCTGGATTTTAGGCAGCCTCAAACCCATTCAACTCTCCCATTTTGATTTTGAGAGCTACCTCGCCGCCCGCCGCCAATTTAACACTGAAGAATGGATTGATCTGTTAATCCAAAGTATTGGCTTTGATCCCCAATGGTTTAGCCGCCGCAGTAAGTTGTTACAATTGGTGCGATTAATTCCCTTTTGTGAGCGCAATTATAATCTGGTGGAGTTGGGGCCAAAGGGTACGGGGAAATCCCATATTTTTTCGGAGTTTTCCCCCCATGGCATTCTCATTTCTGGCGGTGAAGTGACAGTGCCGAAGCTGTTTGTGAATAATTCTACGGGGCGGGTGGGGTTGGTGGGCTATTGGGATGTGGTGGCCTTTGATGAGTTTGCCGGGAAGCAGAAACGGGTGGATAAGGCTTTGGTGGATATTATGAAGAATTATATGGCCAATAAGTCGTTTTCGCGGGGGGTAGAAACCTTGGGGGGCGAGGCTTCCATGGCCTTTGTCGGGAATACGAAAAACACCGTCCCCTATATGCTGAAACATAGTGATCTGTTTGAGGAGTTGCCGGATAAATTCTATGATTCCGCCTATTTAGACCGCCTCCATTTTTATATCCCCGGTTGGGAGGTAGATATTATTCGCGGTGAGATGTTTTCCGAGGGCTATGGGTTTGTGGTGGATTATTTGGCGGAAATTTTGCGATCGCTCCGTAACCATGACTATGCTCACCGCTATCAGGAACAGTTCCACCTTTCGGAGGAGATGTCTACGCGCGATCGCGATAGCATTCAAAAAACCTTTTCCGGTCTAATGAAAATCCTCTTTCCCCACGGGGAAGCCACCCCTAGGGAAATTGAGGAATTACTCACCTTTGCCATTGAGGGGCGCAAACGGGTCAAAGACCAAATTTATCGCCTTGATGACACCTTTACGCCAGTCGAGTTTGGTTATCGCGATGGTCAGGGCCAATTTCATCCCGTCCAAACCCTCGAAGAACGGGAATATCCCCATCTTTACCATCGCTCCAGCGCACCACCGACGGCTCTTGATCCCATTTTTGCCCCAGAACTGGAGCCAAAACACATCACCATTGAGGATAATCAGCGGGGCGTTTCCTTTGAGCAACTGTTCCTCCCCTACCTACAGGGCGCACAAAGCCTGAACATCACTGATCCCTATATCCATCGGTTTTATCAAGCTTGTAACCTGATGGAATTATTGGAGTTATTGGCCCAACATAAACAAGAGGAAGATACCCTCGTTGTTCGTTTGCGTACCACGTTGGATGATTATCCCAATAGTAGCCAGGTGGAGCAATTGGAGAAGATTAAAACAGCCTGCGTAACAGTGGGGATCGATTTTCGCTGGATCTTTGAGGAGGAAAAAACGATCCATGGCCGGTTTATTGAAACCGATACCGGCTGGAAAATTGTCCTGGATCGCGGCTTAGATATTTTCCAACCCTACGAATCGAGAAACCGTTTTGATTTTGCCAACCGCCTCCAAAAATTCCGGGCTTGCCGCTCCTTTTATGTCACCTATGTCCGGCAGCAAAAGTAGGGTGCGTCAGAACGATTAACCCAGGAAATAAACGAGTAACCTAATGGCTGACGCACCATCTTCAATCCATCAATGGTGCGTCAGGCACAAATCAACCACCAACGTGATCACTGATCCTATCTCACGCACCCTACCCGATAATGGTGCGTCAGGCACAAATCAACCACCAACGTGATCACTGATCCTATCTGACGCACCCTACCCGATAATAGGAAACCCTGCCCAAACGGGGGCAGGGGTCGCTCTCTCAAGGGGAAACTCTGGGAGGAAAGCCCCTCTCCCCCCTTGGGAGAGGGGTTTGGGGTGAGGGTTATTTAGGCTTGGGTTTTTTCCACCTCCGCAACCATCAACAGCGTTTTCAACACAGAATCAGGGTTCAAACTCATCGAATCGATCCCCAATTCCACCAAGAACTGCGCAAATTCAGGGTAATCACTGGGAGCCTGACCACAGATCCCGATCTTGCGGCCTTTTTCCTTAGCAGTGGCGATCGCCTGGGCCACCATCCGTTTCACCCCTTCATCCCGCTCATCAAACAGGTGCGCCACCAAAGCCGAATCCCGGTCTAGCCCCAGGGTCAACTGGGTCAAGTCATTGGAGCCGATGGAGAAACCATCAAACACCTCGGCAAACTGATCCGCCAGAATCACATTACTGGGTAACTCACACATCACATAGACCTGCAAGCCATTCACGCCTCGTTTTAACCCCTGTTTGCCCATTTCCGCCAACACATGACGACCTTCATCAGGGGTGCGACAGAAGGGAACCATCGGGATCACGTTGGTTAAGCCCATATCATCCCGCACCCGTTTGAGGGCTTTACATTCCAGCGCGTAGGCTTCGCGATAGTTGGGATCATAGTAACGGGATGCGCCCCGCCAGCCGATCATCGGGTTTTCTTCCTTCGGTTCAAACTGACGACCGCCCAAAAGGTTGGCATATTCATTGGATTTGAAATCGGACATCCGCACCACCACGGGTTTCGGATAGAAAGCAGCGGCGATCATCCCGATCCCCCGGGCCAATTTGTCCACAAAGAAATCCGGTTTATGGGTATAGCCTTGGGTGAGCCGTTCAATTTCCCCCTTCACCCCTTCATCTTCCAATTGGTCGAACTTAATCAACGCCATCGGGTGAGCTTTAATGTGGTTAGCAATGATGAATTCTAGCCGGGCCAGCCCCACACCATCGGCGGGAATCCCGGCCAACGTAAAGGCCTGTTCTGGATTGCCGATATTCATCAAAATTTGGGTGCGGGTTTTCGGCAGGTTGTCCAATTTGGTTTGATGAACTTCAAAGGGCAACAACCCTTCATAAACCAAACCTTCTTCCCCTTCTGAGCAGGAAACCGTCACCTCTTGGCCGTTATGGATCGATTCCGTGGCATCACCACAACCGACGATCGCCGGAATCCCCATTTCCCGCGCAATAATTGCGGCGTGGCAGGTACGCCCCCCTTGGTTCGTGACGATCGCACTGGCCTGTTTCATAATCGGTTCCCAATCCGGGTCGGTGCGGTTCGTGACGAGGACTTCACCGGCTTTGAACTGGTTAATATTAGAAACGTTGTGAATGACGCGGGCTTTGCCTTGACCGATCGCCGCGCCCACACTGCGCCCAGTGGCCAACACTTTGCCCCGTTCTTTCAGTTCATAGCTTTCGAGGACGTTATCCGCTTTTTGAGATTGCACGGTTTCCGGCCGGGCTTGGACGATAAACAGTTCCCCAGTGATCCCATCTTTCGCCCATTCAATATCCATCGGGGTATATTGGCCGCGCACTTGGGAATAGTGATCTTCAATGATAATCGCCCATTTCCCCAGTTTGAGAATTTCCGCATCCGAAAGACAGAATTTTTGCCGTTCCGGTTCAGGAACTTCGACGTTTTTCGTCAGTTTAGAACCGCCCACATCGTAGACCATTTTGATCGCTTTCGTGCCGAGGCGTTTTTCTAAAATCGGCGTAAAACCGGTTTTCAGCGTCGGTTTAAACACGAAATATTCATCGGGGTTCACTGCACCCTGGACGACGTTTTCCCCTAAACCATAGGCAGCGGTAATCAGAGCCGCATTTTTAAACCCGGTTTCTGTGTCAATGGAGAACATCACGCCGGAGGTGGCTAAATCAGACCGCACCATTTTTTGCACCCCTACGGAAAGGGCAACGGTGAAGTGATCAAAACCATTATGTTGACGATAGGAAATGGCGCGATCAGTGAACAAAGATGCAAAGCATTTATGACAGGCTTCTAAGACCCCTTTCACCCCTTGGACGTTGAGGTAGGTTTCCTGTTGACCGGCAAAACTGGCTTCGGGGAGGTCTTCGGCGGTGGCACTGGAGCGCACAGCTACGTCGGTATCTTGGGTTTGGGTATCGCAGAGATCGCGAAATTCGGGGTCGAGGCGATCGCCTAAGGAAGAACTGCAACTATAGCGTTGGCAGAGTTTTTTATAAGCGAGGGCGATCGCATCTTGTAAATCTTGGGGGAATGGCGTATGGAGAATCAAAGCCCGGGCCTGTTTGCCCCGCTCTTGCAGATTGTAGACATCGTTGACATCGAGATCAGAGAACAGCCGTTGCAATTGAGCTTCCAACCCGGCCTGTTTAATGTAGTAGCGATAGGCATAGGCAGTGGTGGCAAACCCACCGGGAACGTTAACGCCCTGGGTTTGCAACTGTTGAATCATTTCCCCTAAGGAGGAGTTTTTCCCCCCCACTAAGCCCACATCTTCGCTCCGGACTTCATCAAACCAGAGAATAAAGGCTTGATCCCGAGCAACGGTACTGGTTGAATCGTAAGCAGTGTATGTCATAACATCTCCTAACTAAGGAACAATAGAATAAATAATCACGCGAACTAAACCCCCCCCCCATGGATGGCAGAGAATGATCACACCCTAACCACAACAATGAGGGCAACAACTGGAAAAAATTTCCAGAACAACGGAGCAAAAAATAACGAGAGAGAACGACAAAATGAATGGCAAATGCGATGCCTATAACCCCTGAGGCGATGGGATACTCAAATCAGATTGATTTGGGCAATAGGACTCAGTGATTAAACGTCAACACCACAATAGGCTGCCCTTGAATACTCCTGATCACGGATGAACAGTGGGTCAGTTAACGGTCAGCGGCAAGGGGATGATTTTAGGTCTGTCACTGGGTGCTATCTGGCCACAACTTCAGTTTAAAACTTTGCCCCCCCTCGGTTACTTTTTCTTTGGAATTCGTTACGTTCGCTACAGACAAGTTCATATTGCCCTCACCCTAAATCCCTCTCCCAAAATGGGCGAGGGACTCCTAGCTCTCCGCTGTGATCATCTGCTGTGATCATCTGCGGACGGAAGTCCGGCTTGGGGGCGAAAAATTTTTCGCCCCTACTGCACTTCCCACTCCTTAAGAAGGAAGGCGATCGCCCGCCGGAACCTTGCGATAGTACTGGGGATGGTAAAGGCTACTGGCATTGAGGGGGGCATAGTTTTTGGCATCATTGGCCACCACTCCTAGCACAGTTGTACCGGATATCTTCAGGGTTTCCAAAACCTGTGCCAAGAAAGGGCGATTGGTCTTGGCCAAACGCACCACCAAAATAATCCCATCGGAATGGGCCGCCAACAGTTGGGCATCGGACAAACCCAACAGGGGGGGCGTATTGTAAAACACGACATCAAAACAATCATGCAATTCCTCCATCACCCGCTGCATCGTCGGCGCAGACAGGATCTTAATCGGATCACGGGTATAGGTTCCCCCGCTGAGGAAAAAGAGATTTTCCACCCCTGGACAGGGCTGCACCACATCTTCAACGGGTAAATCGCGATTAATATGATCCGTTAACCCAAGGCGATTGTGACAGCCTAAGCGGTGATGGAGTTGAGGATTGCGCAAATCTGCATCCACCAACAGCACCCGCTTGCCAATCGTGGCCGCCGTCATCGCTAAATGCTGGCTCAGGGTCGATTTGCCATCTTCAGGACTGGTGGAACTGATCACGAGCGATCGCATCGGCATCTGCTGCGACCCCAATAAATTAATCTGGGTATAAAGGGAGCGGAACGCCTCCCGATAGAGAGACATCCGCGCCGCCCGGAATCGAGCAAAGGGCAATCGCAACCGTTGCCAAACCCCCAAGCGAATCGGTGGCGTAAAGGGCAGCGGCGTGATCAGCTTACCCTTGAGGCGAGGAATCACCCCCAAGAGGCGTAACTTCGTATCCGCCTTCACCTCTTCGGGAGTGTGATACACCGTATGCAAAATCTCCACCACAAACCCCGCCCCCACCCCCACCAGCGCACTTAATACCCCCACAATCATCACCATCCGCTTTGTATCACTGGGAGCCTGTTGTTGGGGCAAACCATCAGCCCCCTGCCACAAATCCGGCGGTGAAATCAATTCCCAGGGAATATCCTGTTGAGAAGCATCCAACTGTAAATTTTCCCGTTTAGAGAGGAAGGTGCTTAAACTTTCCGTTGCCACCGCTAAATTGCGTTGGAGATCATCATAATCCCGCAACACCTGGGGAAAATCCTGTTGTTGAGCATCTAAAACCGCATCCATGCCATTGAGATACCGCACCCGCGCTTCTAAATCTTGAATTTTCACCTCCACCACATCCAGTAACGCCAACGCCTCTTGATTCATCAGTTGCCGAATATTGGCTTGTTTATCCCGGAGTACCTCCATCGGTGGGCTATTTTCTCGAAATTGCGTAGAATCGAGGGCTAATTGAGATTCAAGATTTTGATATTGAGAAACCAAAGGGCCATAGGCCTGCTGGGTGCTGATATCTTTGAGTAAAATGGGGATCGGATTACCCGCCGCTAATTGTGCCTTGAGATTGTTGTAGTTAGCGCGGGTTTGGGCTAACTCTGCCTCTGTCGCTACCCGTTGCAGCCCTAAATCGCGGCTTTGGGCGGCTAAATCCTTCGCCGTTTCTTCAGGGAAACTCAACTGATTGGTTTCCCGGAGCAATTGAATTTGCTTTTCATACTCCCGTACCCGTTTTTGTAGTTCCGGAAGTTGGCGTTCTAAATGAGCAATTCCCTGCTCTAAACTAGCCAGTCGCTCTTGTTTGGAATAAGCTAAATAGGTACGGGCAATAACCTCAAGAATATACATAATCTTGTCTGAATCTTCATCTTGATATCTCACCTGAACAATTTTTGTCCCCTCTAATTTACCATCTTTTTCATAGGTAGTCCGTTCTAAAATTAAATTTTGATAAAGATAACCAAAGGTAATATCAGGATATTTTTTTTGAATTTCTTCTACAATCGGATTCATGATTTTAGGACTTTTTAAAACCCGCACTTGGGTTTCATAGTCCGTGAGATCGGCGTAATCCATGCCCACTTTAGAAATTTCGGTGACGGAGGTGGGTAGGTTGCCACTTTGGGCGGAGAGGGAAAGTCGGGCTAATCGTCCTTCAGCGGTGATCGGTTCAATCAAAACATCAAAGGAGCCGGTGTAGCTGGCCACATCATCCTTGCTTTTGAGGACGATCGCCCCCCCCACCGTCCCCAACAAGCAGCCCCCCACCACTGCCATAATCCACAGCCGCCGCCGAAACACCGCAAACAGCCAACCGAGGTTAATCGTTTGCCCGGTTTCGGCTTGGGCGAGTAAATCCTCCGAGGAGAGGCCATAGTCAGAGCCTTTGGAACGACGGGGGGAAAGGTCACGGGGCATGGTAGGAGCGAGCGGCGCACCGCTGGTGAAAGGGTGGGTAGGGGCCTATTGGGAGTCGCCGGAGAAGTTGATAATCCCTAATGACTCCAAGATACCGAAGATGCGAGCGGGGATCGAAAAGAGGGCTAAGGCTCCGGCGGCGGGGTTAAAGGTGGTGCTGAGGCGATCGGCCAGTTGGGTATTGCGGTTGCGATTGATTACGAGGATATCGTTATCCCGCAGGATCGGGTTGCCGGTTTCGTTCACCCCCTGGGCTAAATCGACGGGGACGGGGCGACTGGTGACGGTGCCATCGGGGTTGAGGCGGATTAGTTGTAAAGCGTCTCGCTGGGCGCGATCGCGATTAAACCCCCCCGCAATCATTAACGCCTGATTGAGGGTTGTATTGGGGGAAACGTCAAATTGGCCCGGGTTCCCCACCTCCCCCACAACGCTGACGCTGATCGTGTTGGGGGCAAATTGCGCGTTGGCAATTTGGGTGAGATCCGCTGTTGAAGGGTTGACGGCAATGGGCACAATGATGCTATCTCCCTCCTGTAACACGGTATCTTGGGCCACATCCCCCTCCTGGAGCAATGCCCAGAGATCGAGGGTAAACCGTTGCTCGTTGCCCCCTTGGGTAAAGCGGCGGATCTGGATTTGGCGAAGATCGGCGGTAGGTTTAACGCCGCCGGCCTGTTGGAGGGCGTTGGTGAGGGTGGGTAGCCCGCCCGTGAGGCCCGTGGCTCCGCCGCCCACGGTGGCAGTACCGATGATGTTATAGGAGCCGGGCCGCTGGACTTCCCCGACGACGGAAACGGTGCGGCCAGTGTTGACATCGGCGGCAAAGTCGAAGAGGGCCAGTTGGCGGAGTTGGTTTAAATTGGCGGTTGCCGTCGCGGGGACAAAGATCGTGTCCCCATCGCGGAGGCTGAGGTCGAGGGTGCGATCGCCCCTTTGGATTAATTCCTGTAAATTTACCGTAAACACCACATCTCCCCCCTGATCGGGGCGACGGCGGCGGCGGATCTGCACCTGGGTAATATCGGCGGTCAGGGTAATGCCCCCTGCGGTTTTAAGGGCAGTTCCGAGGGTGGGATGCTGTACCCCTGGGCTATCCCCCGCGCCGCCGATCAGGTTGACGGTAAACGTGCCGGGGTTTTTCACCTCGCCCCCCACCACCACATTTAGAGGCCGGGCATTGATCAGGCGAATTGTGATCAGGGGCCGTTTGAGAAATTGATTGTAGGCTTGGGAAATCCGCTCCGAGGCTTGGCTAATCGTCAACCCCGCCACGGAAATCCCCCCCACTAAGGGCAGGGAAAGTACGCCATCAATGGGGACTTGGTATGCGCCGCTATATTGGGGAACTTCAAAGACATCAATGCTGAGGCGATCGCCCCCCCCCAAGAGATAATCACTCACAGGGGGATCAGGGAGGGGGGTTAAATTCGAGGGAAGCTGAGGAGATGGCCATAAAATTCCCTCCGGTTCTGTCCAGGGTTCTGTTTGGGCCAGCCCAGGATTCGCCCCGATCACCATGATGATCATCGTCAGCAACCCCACAGTAGGAAGGTTGAGTATAGATTGAAGTATGAACATTATTCCCCAGGGTTTTTAATCCACCCGCCGGATCAACCCTGATGTTTGGATTGATCCGGCAGGGATGGTGATTCGTCGCCATCTTCGGCCATCTTAACCTAAGTTTTTCGAGAGTTTTTCCCCTTCATGGTGCTTGTAAATTTGCTCAATCGGAGTCCGGGGGTGATTTGTCCAGAAGCAACCTTAACGGCAGCAATGCGTGAGCTTCACCAGCAGCGTCTCCCCCTCCTCTGGGTTTGTGGGGCGGAGGGTCAACTGCTCGGATTCCTCTCCCAGTCGGCAATTTTAGCGCAGGTTCTCGCTCACCCGTCAGGCTTCAATGCCGATGACCTGCGGGTTGGGGAAATCATGTTTCCCCAACCCGCTCCGCTCACCTTGGCAGAACTGAGGGAGGACAAGGATCTGCAAGCTTGGTTTACGGCTCAAAATCTGCCCCTGCTGCCGGTGGTGGATGAGGGCGGAAAGTTGGTGGGGGCGATCGCCCAAACCGACTATGCCGCTGCCCAATTAGAGGCAGAAAAAGCAGCCCACCAAAGGAGCGAAGCCCGCCGCCAAGCACTGCTCCAAGCCATCCCCGATTTAATCATTCGCTACGATCGCAACGGGAAATATTTAGAAATGCTCTGCGGCGGCAATGTTCAACCCCTCGATAATTTTCCCGACAACACCGGGGCGGAAATTTGGGAAGTCCTGCCCCCCAATTTAGCAAGTCAACGCCTGGACTATATTCACAAGACCCTAGACAGCGGCGAAATGCAGCGATACGAGTATGACATTGAAGTAAGTCCCGGAAAATGGTGTCACGAAGAAGCCCATATTGTCGTTTCTGGTGCGGATGAAGTGATTATGCTGATTCGTGATATTAGCGACCGGATCAAGGTGCAGATTGCGATCGCTGAAGAAAAAGCTTTAATGCAATCTTTAATTGATTCCATCCCTGACTTAATTTTCTATAAAGACTTAGCCGGTCTCTACCGTGTTTGCAATCAATCCGCCCAAAGTATTTTAGGTAAACGACAGGCAGAAATTATTGGCAAAACAGATTTTGAACTGTTTCTCGAACCCATTGCCCAAGGACATCAAGACCATGATTTTCAGGCTCTCGATGAGGGGACTTCCATTCGTCGTCAAAAATGGATCACGTTACAAGATGGGACACAAAGATTGCTCGAAATTGAGAAAACCCCTTTTCTCAACGCGGAAGGCATCACCCTGGGGATTATTGGTGTGGGGCGGGATATTACTGATCGAGAAAAGGCCATTGAAGACCTCTTAAAAAATTTAACCAAAGAGAAAGAACTTCTCGATCTCAAAAGCGACTTTATCACCATCGCCTCCCATGAATTCCGCACCCCTTTAACAGTCATCATCGCCGCTGCTAAATTAATGCGTCATTGTTTGGATCGCTTCACCCCCAGCCAACAAGCGGAACAGTTAGACCGGATTTTGCGCAGTAGCGATCGCATTTTAGCCCTTTTAGAAGATATCCTCGTCCTCAATCAAGCCGATGCCGATCAACTCAATTTTATCCCCGCCCCCCTCAATCTCCAACGGTTTTGCCAAGAACTCTATCAAGAAGTGATGACGACCCAACTGGATCGCGCCACTGTCCAGTTTCACTACATTGGCCCCCCAGACTGTAGCGTCACCCTCGATGACAAATTGCTCCGCTATATTCTCACCAATTTACTCAATAATGCGATTAAATATACCCCTGACCAAGTTCCCATTGAGTTTATTGTCACCCTGGGTCAGCACTATATTCAATTCACGATCACCGATCAAGGCATTGGCATTCCTGCCGATGCCCTCTCCTATGTCTTTCAGCCCTTTTACCGCGCTAAAAATGTGGGGAATGTTCCCGGTACGGGCTTGGGGTTGGCCATCGTCAAGCGGGCGGTGGATCTCCACAATGGCACGATTGATTGCCGTAGCCAATTGGGGCAAGGGACAGTGTTCACCGTTCGCCTCCCCCGATTGACGATTCTTGAATCCATGAAAGAGAAGCCCTAACTCCACCAAAGCCATGAGCGATCGCCCAGTAGTCTGGTGGAATTAGGACTTATGGATTTAATCCACAGGCAACAGGGTTAAACCCCTTAACCTAATTGGGGCCAATGGGCACATTCAGTTTCCGGTAGGGAACTGCGTTGAGATTGATCGAAGCAGTGGAAACCCGGGGGCTGCTGCTACCTTTGGCACTGCTCAAGCTACGAGCCGCGCCCAAGAAGTTGGAGGGATCCCCCGCTTTGGCTTGTTTTTCCTGAGGCACAAACCGACGGACAGAGTTCTGCCAAACGATTTGCGGGAAGCCAAACACCAAACGATAGTAAGCATCGTAACGGGGAGACTTAAGGTTAAAGGGCATTTCCCCTTGTTCCCGGCTGGGCAGACTGCGGCGGCGTTGGTACGGCACGATGCTGTCACCGAAGGCGTTCAGGTATTCCTCAGAGTTGATTAACTCATCAATGAACCCTTGAGTTCCCTTGGTGGCAACGGTGATCGACCAAGCAATTTTTTCCCGCTCGCTGTAGACATCACGGCCCAAAACGCGCTGGACGGTTTGCTCAACAAAACGGTAGTTACTGTTGAGGTCGTAGAAGCTGCGCTTATAGCGATCCGACAGCACCAAGCCCCGGATGAACTGGCGGACGCTGATCTGACCATTACGCAGTTGAGACTCTAGCACGGCTTCGCGGTCTGCTTTGAAGGCATGAAAGAAGATCTGACGGTAGGCCGCCCAGATCAGGTTATTCATGTCATCGTTGGACAGGACGCTATCCGTGGAAAAAATGATCGAGTCTTCGTCCGTGCCCACTCCGTAGCCAGCAACACGGCTGTTCTGACTACTTGGCGCGTAGTTTAAAAGAGGAAGAGCCAATGTGAAACCTCCGTATTTCTTACAATTTTTTACAAAGTTTAACCCCTATCATAGAGGAGAGGGGAACGAACGGCAGAAAAATCTTATCAATTCTTAGAAAATGTTGCAGCCTCTAGGGTTTGAGCCTTTACGGGCCTAGGGGAGCGGGGAATTTGAAGCCGACGGGGAGGGGCGATCGCTCTCCGGATCCGCTCCTCAAAATGTTAATCCAGATCAGGGCATTTTGTGAACTTTTGTTAATACCCATTCATTTTTGAACCAGATCATGGAAAAGTGTCTGGCCCGCTAACCCGCTCCTCAACGCCATCGAGAAACCCCCTTGTGCCGGGGAGGAGGGTTGGAGACAGGAAGCACCCCAAGGGCAAAGCAGGGGGGAGCCTACTTCACATCGAGCAAACCCTGTTCTTTCAGCTTGGGGTTAAAGCGAATCTCCATCGTCACGCCCCGGTGGGCGAGGGTAGCAAGGATTTCCGCTTCCACACGGCGGGCGATTTTTTTCAACAGTTTGATTTTTCCCAAATCATCGGTTTGGGCTAATTGTTGTTGCTCCTCTGAACTCATCGCTGCTTTAGCATCAATGGGTTGATGCCAGCGATCGCCCTCCGCCCCATTGCCCGGCGGTGTACTCCCATTTTCCGCAATCCAAGTCGTGCGAATCTCTTCTAAAATACTGCGGCTCGGGCGACTAATCATAAATCCTTTCAGCCAATAACATTGCCCAGGGCAACGGACTAAATGTTGGCGTAAACTCAGATAAATATCACGGGAATAATCCACCAATTGCAATGTATTCTCAGCATCAAAAATTGCATAAACCCCAATTTTTTGCTGCCATTCGTTGGCAATTTCTCCCCCTTCGAGGTAGGGCAGATAGTCAAGATTAGCAAGGCGAGGAAAGTCAGACATGGCAGCATTAGGCAAAGAATGGGGCCATTATATCGGCAGGGGCGATCGCCTCAGATCCCTATCTTCCCTCCGCAACAAGCCACCCTTCCCAAAAAAGAAAGTTTGCAATATTACTCTCTTTAACTCATTTAGTCAAGTTTTTAGTACCTTGATGCGCGCAGAATCAGCATTTATGCTGATTTCATCCCATTGATTTCAGTGCTAGAGTCTTCGTTGATAGTAATCCTAGATAAATCGCAACGTAAGCCCTCACCCCCAGCCCCTCTCCCAAACAGGGAGAGGATCAGGAGTGTTCAAAAATCATTGAGGATTGCTAGAGAACAATCATTTGCATTAATCATCTCAAATGACATTGAAGCACCCACAAGCAAGAATCAATCAGAAAGTTTGTTTTATTGCAGGAACAGGTCACTCAGGTTCAACTTTGTTGGGGTTATTATTGGGCAATCATTCCACCAGCTTTTTTTGTGGAGAAGGCAAGAAAAGCCTATATATTAACAAAGAAAACTACCCTCTTCACAAACGATTTTGTAAGTTTTGTGGCCCCAATTGCCCCATCTGGGGGCAACTTTCCATCAATCCTGAACAGGACTTATATGAACAACTCGCCCAACGAATTTTTCAAAAACAGGATCAACAGAAAACCTTGATCATTGATTCCAGTTCCAGAATCTCTTGGATTCACAAACAATTAGAGCTTTTAAATCCGACCACTGCCCAACCTTACTTAATTTTTCTCCAGCGCGATGGTCGTGGGGTAGTTAACTCCTATCGCCGTAAGTACCCGGAAAGAGACTTTACCGAAATCATCAAAAAATGGCTAGATAATATTCAAAAATCCCAAGCCCTATTTGATGACTTCACAGGCCCTAAAATGATTATTCGCTATGAAGAGCTAGCACTGTATACCGATAAGGTACTCAATCATCTCTGTGAGTTTTTACAGATTCCCCATCAACCAGAAATGCTCAATTTTGGTAACTCCGAGTATCATGTATTAGGGGGAAATAATGGGACTCAGTACTTGGTTGCTCAGGGTCAAGCCAAAGATCAAGATCGGTTTTTGGGTCGGATGTCTCCCAATAATCGCCAATACTATCAAAGCCACAACGCTGAAATCGTCTTAGATGTACGCTGGCAAACGGAACTATCTGAGGAGCACAAAGCAATATTTGCAAACTTAGCTGGTGAAATCAATCAATCTTTTGCATGGAACTCTTGAGTAAACGTAATGAACAAAAAAATTGATCTTGTTTTTCGGACAATTGGCGAACGCACCAGTGATATTGCCCTGGATTTAGCAATCAAACAAATTCAGCCCAACCGAGTGCATCTCATCGAAAATGTCCGCCCTTTTTCTGCTGCGGTGCAGAAAATGCTCGAAATTGACTATGACTGTGATTTTGTGGTGTTCATGGATGCGGACTGCTTAATCATGGAAAATATGCAGCCCTTTCTTCAACGGAGTAATTTTCCCTATGTGGATTGCTATGTGTTAGATAAGTTTCGGGGTCATATTCACCAAGGCGTTCATATTACGCGGGTGGATGTGGTGCAGCAAATGCAAAAAGTTAAACCCCCGGAAAATGATGAAAAATATGTTCTCCGGCCAGAATCGCGGCTGCGCTCCATTGCCCTTTCCGGACTGAAAGCCAATAAGCATTTTAAAACATTCCGCATTTTGCATGATTATTTTCAACGCTATGATCATGTTTATGCCAAGATGGCCCTGCGGGAACTGCGGAGCCGCACCGAAGAAAATCGCCGGGAACTGGATGCAGCGGAGCAATATTGGGATCGACACATTGAGGATGTGGATTTTCAGATTGCGAAATTGGCGATCGCCCAAACCCGTGCCGCCGTTCCCCAAGATGCAAACCCGGCAGAAATTGATGATTATATTGTGCGATTGCCCGAAATTGCCGAGCAGGCCCTCTCCGCCTTAAATTTCCCCCCACAGCCGGAAATCTCCCCAGCGGAAATTGATCAACAGACCAAAAAAATCTGGTCTTGGCAACTGGTACAGGTGGGAGGCGGTACTCTCGAACCGCCAGCAGAACCCCGCTCCCCCTATAAAATCTTTGGTCTAGGCTTGAGTCGCACCGGCACCAAAAGCCTCACCAGTGCCCTACATATTTTGGGCTTGAAGGTGATCCATTACCCCGAAGATGAAACCACGTTACGAGAATTAACAGAAGGCCATTATCAGTTTTCGCTATTAGATCATTTTGATGGCATTACCGACATTACCGTTTCCGCCTTTTATCCCCAACTGGATCAACTCTTTCCTGGCAGTAAATTTATTTTAACAGTGCGGGAGAAAGAAAGCTGGCTCACTTCTCTAGAGAAACATTGGTTTAACCGTCCCGCTTTTGATGAAAATAACCCCATTGAGAACGACATTCATTTACAAATTCGCCGCTTTTTACGCAGTGCAGTCTATGGCTGTTATGAGTTCAACCGTGAGCGGATGTCCTACGTCTATGACCTCCACTATAAAAATACCTTGGATTATTTTGCCAATCGCCCTGAATCCCTGTTAGTCCTCAATATCGGGGCGGGAGAAGGTTGGAATCAACTCTGTCCATTCTTAGGGCTAGAGCCTTTAGATCAACCTTTTCCCTACATCAAAAAACAATCCCTCCTCAAGTCCCTACTCAACGCCGAAGCCCAGGTCATTGATGCATCGGTATTGGTGTAATCATGGGTTATGAGCGGGGTCTTTAGCCCAATGGTGCGTCAGCCGTTACGCTGCTCTTTTGCGTCATGGCTGAATCGCTCTGACGCACCCTACAAATCCTAAACTGTAGGGTGCGTCAGACAGGATCAATAATGATATTGACGCTTAAATTATGTCTGACGCACCATCACATCATTGGTCTTAACCTGCTGTGGGTTGTAGGGGCGAAAAATCTAAATCTTCGCCCCTACATCGAAGCCTTGCTATAATTAGTCACCTTTGAGGAAAAAGAGTGAAATTACGCTTTTTTGCAGTACTTTCCACCACGCCCCGACTCCTTCGTTTGGTTTGGTCTGCTAGTCCGAAATGGCTACTCATTTCCTTATTAACTACACTGAGTTCATCTGTGTTGCCTGCCCTGCAATTGTATGTGGGAAAACTAACCATTGATCTCATTTTAGCCACCATGGGCCAACCCTCTAGCCTGTGGTCGGGGGTGTTTATCTTGGTGGTGGCCACCTTTAGCTTAACCCTGCTCACCGATAGTTTAAAGGAACTTTCTACCTATGGGGGGCAAGTATTGAGCGATCGCTTCACCCTCTATGCCAGTAATATCCTCCTCCGCCAAGCCACCCGCTTAGATTTAGCCCACTATGAAATCCCCAAATTTTACGACCTCCTCAGTCGTGCCCAACAAAGTGGCAGCACTTACCCGGTGCGGGCGTTGGCCAGTTTCACCAGCTTTTTAGGGCAAAGCGTTAAGTTAATCACCCTTTTGGGTTTAATGATTAGCTTTAGCCCCCTGGCCACGTTACTGTTATTACTCACTTCAATTCCTGCTTTTTTAATTGGGGTCAAGTTTTCGGGGAAACGGTTTAAAGTGCTTCGTAGACAGACCCAAAGCGGTCGGTTTGCCGATTATTTACAACGAATTTTAACCCATCAGGATTTTGCCAAGGAAATTCGGCTTTTTAATTTAACAGAGCATCTTTTAAAACAATGGTATAACGTCAGGCTTAGGTTTAATCGTGAGGCAGAGGAGCTTTCTTTTCAACAGGCTTGGGCGCGGATAGGCTCTAATTTATTATCAAAATTGGGGTTTTATCTCACCTATAGTTGGGTGGTGGTGCAAACCTTAGAGAATCAAATTACCATCGGTGCTTTAACAATGTATACGGGGGCATTTCGCCAGGCTCAAGGGTCAATGCAGGGGATGCTAGAAGATATTGCCAGCTTGTATGAAGTTAATCTGTATGTAAGCCAATTTTTTGATTTTTTAGCCTTAGAACCCTATGTTAAAAACCCTGAAAATCCCCATCCTTTCCCGAAGTCTATCCAAAAAGGATTAGAATTTAAAGGGGTGAGCTTTAGCTATCCAGAGGCAAAAAAAACGAGTATCAATAACCTGAATTTAGTCGTTCATCCGGGGGAAAGTATTGCTTTAGTGGGGATTAATGGGGCAGGCAAAACCACACTACTTAAGCTATTAACGCGATTTTATGATGTGAGTTCCGGAGTCATCACCATTGATGATATTCCTCTCCAGCAGTTAGATTTAAATGAACTGCGGCAAAATGTCGGGATTATTTTTCAAGATTTTGCCCGCTATCATTTGAGCGTTGCCGATAATATCGGTTTTGGCAATATTCAAGAGCATCACAATCTTAAGCTCATCCGCCAAGCGGCGACCCATGCGGGAGCCGATGCAATGATTAGCCAGTTTGAACAGGGCTACCATACGATGTTGGGGAAAATTTTTCCGGGGGGGCGGGAATTATCGGGGGGGCAGTGGCAAAAAGTGGGGTTGGCGCGGGCGTTTATGAGTGATGCCCAGATTTTAATTTTGGATGAACCGACGGCGGCCTTAGATGCGATCGCCGAATATGATCTCTTCCAACGGTTCCGGCAACTAGCCAAGGGTAAAATCACGTTTTTAGTCAGCCATCGCTTTTCAACAGTGCGGATGGCGGATCGCATTGTTGTGTTAGCGGGGGGGGAAATTTGCGAAATGGGCAGTCATCACGAGTTAATGGCCCAAGATGGCCTCTATGCCCAAATGTTTACGCTCCAATCCTCTAGTTATGAAATTTAAGCCCGGTGGATCAGGACAGAATGATCTTTAAAATCATGATCTTTAAAATTGACGTAGGGGCGAAAAATTTTTCGCCCCCATACCCATCAGGTTGCACCGATGCAGCCTTAGCTAAAGCGATCGAGCATCGCTTGCAGACCCCCGGCATAGCCTTGGCCCACGGCATTCATCCGCCATTCCCCATCTTTCCGGTAAATTTCCGCCATGATCATCGCGGTTTCCGTGGAATAATCTTCCCCGAGGTCGTAGCGCAAAACCTCTTCCTTGGTTTCCACATTGACTAAGCGAACAAAGGCATTATGAACTTGACCAAAATTTTGGCCCCGCTGGGGAGCTTCATAGATCGTCACCGTAAACACCAACTTGTGAATATCTTCAGGGATCTTGCGCAGATCAAGAATGACCGCCTCATCATCGCCTTCCCCTGCTCCAGTCAGGTTATCCCCCATGTGTTTGACAGATTGATTGGGATCGGGACTGGTTAGGTTATTGTAAAAAATGAAATGGCGGTCTGAGGGGAGTTTTTCGTTGGTACCGAGGAGAAACACAGAAGTATCGAGGTCAAAGGGTTGACCATCGGTAGAGCGGGCATCCCAGCCTAAGCCGATAAAGGCGGCTTTGAGACCCGGTGCAATTTTGTCAAGGGAAACCCGTTGTCCTTTTTGGAGAGAAACTGCCATTATGATTTGTCTCTAAACTACACGATGAATTTCAGCGAACTGATCGAAGCCTTTGAGGCTAATTTAGTCCAAGAGCATAGCCTGGCCCTTGATCCCCATTGTAACCCGCACTTAACCGGCGTTGCCGCTGTTTATGAAGCTGAACCGGGAACGATTAGCTATGTGGAGGGGCCTAAATATGCTCGCTATATTGCGACGACGGGGGCAAGTGTGCTGATTTTGCCGCCGGATCCCGCCCTCCAGGCAGCAGCAACGGCGCGGGGGATTGCTTGGGTGACGACTTCGGAGCCGCGCTTGCTGTTTGCGATCGCCCTTGCCCAATTCTACCAACCCTATCAACCCGCCCCCCAAATTCACCCCACAGCGGTCATTGATCCCACGGTACAGCTTGGGGAGGGGGTGGCCATTGGCCCCCATGTGGTGATTGAGGGGGGGGTGAAGGTGGGCGATCGCGTCTGTATTTTTGCCAATACGGTGATTTATCCCCATTGCCAGATCGGGGCAGGGACGATCATCCATGCCAATTGCACCCTTGAGGAGCGCACGGTGATCGGGGCCGATTGTGTGATTCATAGCGGCGTGGTTTTGGGGGGGGAAGGGTTTGCTTTTGTGCCCCGCCGCCCCCAAGGATGGTACAAGATGCATCAATCGGGCCATGTGGAATTGGGCGATCGCGTTGAAATTGGCTGTAATTCCACGGTGGATCGTCCTTCGGTGGGGGTGACGCGGTTGGGCAATGGCGTGAAGATTGATAATTTGGTACAGGTAGCCCACAATTGCACCCTGGAGGATCATGCCATGTTGATTGCCCAGGCGGGGCTTTCGGGTCAGGTGCAGGTGGGGCGATGGGCGATTTTATCGGGTCAGGTGGGGGTATCGAATCAGGTCAAAATCGGGGAGGGGGCGATCGCCCTCGCCCAAGCCGGAATTCTCAGCGATGTGGCCCCTGGCATTGTGGTATCAGGAACCCCTGCCATTCCCCATGAATTGTTCCGTAAAGTTGTCGCTATCTGGAAGCGGCTCCCGGAAATGTATCAAGCTTTCCGCAAGTTGCAGGCGGAGCAGGCTAAGGAGTAACACCGGATCAACCCCTTTCCAGGCGGCGCACCCGCTGGATCAAATCGGGGAGCAGTTTCAGGGCAGCGGAAACCCGGAGCCAAAGTTTATGATCAATGGCGGGGTAGCCGCTGACTTGGGTATTGGGGGGGATGGAATGGTTAATGCCGGAACTGGCCCCCACCTGGACGCGATCGCCAATCGTTAAATGCCCCGCCGCCCCCACCTGCCCCGCCAAAATGACATGATTGCCCACCGTTGTTGATCCGGCTAAACCCACCTGGCCACAGAGGAGGGTGTGATCACCGATTTTGCAGCCATGGCCCACTTGCACCAGATTATCCACCTTTGTACCGGGGCCGATGGTGGTCGTGCCGATGGTGGCGCGATCGATGGCGCTCAAGGCTTGAATTTCCACATCATCGCCAAGGGTGACAGTCCCGGCTTGGAGGATCTTATAAAAGGTACCATCGGGCATCGGTACAAACCCAAACCCATCGCCCCCAATCACCGCCCCATTTTGGACAATCACCCGTTCCCCCAAGATCACCCCTTCCCGGATCGCAACATGACTATGGAGGATCGAGCCGGCCCCAATCACCGCATCGGCATAGATGGCGCAATGGGGATGGATGACGACATGATCACCAATACGGGCGCGATCGCCCACCACCACATAGGCCCCCATCGTCACATTTTCCCCCAACTCCACCCCTTCCCCAAGGATAACTGTGGGATGAATGCCGGGTTTTGGGGGTGGGGGACTGTGGAACAGGGCGATCGCCCGTGCGAAGGCATAGTAAGGATGGGCTACCTCAATGCGGGGAATCCTTAGATCGGGGGCATCCAAACCCGGCGCGACCAGAATCGCCCCGGCACGACAATCCGGCAACTTGGCCAAATACTTGGGATTGGCGAGAAACGTAATCTGATCCGCTGTAGCCTCCTCCATCGTCCCCACCCCGGTAATCTCTAACTTCAGATCCGGGGGATTGAGTTGGCCATCAAGTTGAGCGGCAAGGGTGGCGATCTCCATCGGTTTAAGCCATCCCCATCAGATGGGCGACGGTGGCTAAATCATTGGCAATGCCGGTGTGGGCTTGGTTGTCGCTATGGGCGATCGCACTATCGGGATCTTTTAACCCATTCCCCGTTAACACACAAACCACCGTCGCCCCATCGGGAACCTGATCCTGAAATTTCCATAACCCCGCCACCGAGGCCGCGCTCGCCGGTTCACAAAATATCCCCTCTTGCCCCGCCAAATGGCGATAGGCCGCCAAAATTTCGGCATCACTCACCGCGTTAAATTGCCCTTGGGAGGCTTCTCGGACAGCGATCGCCTTTTCCCAATTGGCAGGATTACCAATGCGGATCGCCGTCGCCACCGTTTGGGGATCACGGCAAAGTTCCCCCGTCACCAAGGGCGCAGAACCGGCGGCCTGAAACCCCATCATCTTCGGCAACCGCTGACTTTTCCCCTGCTCCTGATACTCACAAAACCCCATCCAATAAGCGGAAATATTCCCGGCATTGCCCATGGGAATACAGAGCCAATCAGGGGCATCCCCTAAGGCATCCACCACCTCAAAGGCCGCTGTTTTCTGCCCCTGGAGGCGGTAGGGGTTGAGGGAATTGACCAGCGTTACGGGATAATGATCCGCCAATTGCCGCACGAGGGTGAAGCAATCATCAAAGTTGCCATTAATGGCAATCACCTCTGCCCCATAGAGCAAGGCCTGGGCGAGTTTCCCCAAAGCCACATAACCATCGGGAATCAATACATAGGCCTTCATTCCCCCCCGACAGGCATAGGCCGCTGCTGCCGCTGAGGTGTTGCCGGTACTGGCGCAGATCACAGCGCGATCGCCCGCCTCCTTGGCCTTAGAAATCGCCATCGTCATGCCCCGATCTTTAAAGCTCCCCGTCGGGTTCAAACCGTCATATTTGACATAAACCTGAACCTTCCGCCCAATGGCCGCCGCTACCGTGGGAACAGGAATCAGGGGCGTATTGCCCTCATGGAGCGTCACAATCGGTGTCGCCTCCGTGACGGGCAAAAACTGCCGATATTGGCGAATCAGGCCCGGCCAGCCTCGATGATCCGTTGCGGACAAAGTGATATTAGAAGCAGAAGGACTGAAAACCACGGTAAGCCTCTCTCAGGGTGCAATGCAACATCAAAAAAGATGGGATTATTATCCCATCTTTTTATGTTTGCTAAGATACCACGCTGTTATTGCGCTGCATGGGAACGCTTCCGTGATGACCAGTTCCCGGATTTATTGGGGGCACTGCTGCGATCGCCTCGATCTGGGCGCTCAGTGCGTTCACTGCGCTCACCGCGCTCAGTGCGATCGCTACGATCATCATAGGTGCGACGACTCCGGCCCTTAGGGCTGGCACTCCCCCCCCGTTTGACGGGTTTTTGAACATCGCTGTCGCTGGGCACATCCCAATCGGTTTTCATCCAAGCGGGACAAGATTGGTCATAAACCATTTGCAGGGCCGCAGCGGCGATCGCCTGAGGATCATATTCCGCGCTCATTTCCTTCACCGTCGAGAGGAAAGAAGCCATCCGTTCACCCATCAGGGCTTCTTGGAGTTGGGTTTTCAGTTTTTCAAGGCGACGGGCTTCAACGGTGGCACGGGTCGGAATTTGCGACGTTTCCAACCGTTGCCCTAACCGCCGTTCAATACGGTAGAGCAAATGGCGATCCATGGGTTGAATCAAGGAAATCGCTTTCCCAGTTTTGCCGGCCCGGCCCGTGCGGCCAATGCGGTGAATATAGGTTTCCGCACTGTCGGGCAGGTCAAAGTTAATCACATGGCTAAGGTCTTCCACATCCAAACCCCGGGCGGCGATATCCGTCGCCACCACCAACTGCACTTGGCCATTGCGGAACCGATGCACCAACCGCTCCCGCTGGGTTTGGTTAAGGTCGCCGTGGTATTCATCCACCGTCAGACCACTGCCTTGGAGCTTACTGGTAATCTCCGCCGCCGCCCGCTTCGTCCGCACAAAGATGATCCCCCGTTCCGGTTCTTCCATTTCAAGGATGGGCTGGAGGGCTTTGATTTTCGTCCAACTGCGGGGAATTGTGTAGAGTCGCTGTTCAATGCGTGGCGGAGCCGCATCATCATATTTAACCGACACCGTAGCGGGGGACTTGAGGAATTTTTTCACCAAGTCTTGAATGGCCCGGGGCATGGTAGCCGAGAAACAGGCAGTTTTGCGCGTTTCTGGGGTTTTTTGCATGATTTTGATGACATCATCAATGAAGCCCATACTGAGCATTTCATCGGCTTCGTCAAGCACAACCCATTGCACCGTGTCTAATTGCAGATCTTTGCGATCCAACAGGTCAATGACCCGACCCGGTGTGCCGACCACAATCTGCGCGCCGCGTTTGAGGCTGCGAATTTGTCGCTCAATGGATTGACCCCCGCAAACGGTGAGAACTTGGATCCGTCGGTTCGCTGCAAAGTCGCTGATCGACTGCGTGACCTGTTGGGCCAGTTCCCGCGTTGGGGTCAAAATCAAGGCTTGGACTGTTCCCTGTTGAGGGTCAATGTGTTCGAGTACGGGCAGGGAATAGGCGGCGGTTTTGCCGGTTCCCGTTTGAGACTGACCGACCACATCCCGACCCGCGAGGATTTGAGGGATGGCTTGCACTTGAATGTCAGTGGGGGTTTCAAACCCGATTTCGGACAGTTGCTCAACGCATTGTTCTGACAGTCCAAGGCTTGCAAAAGAAATTGTCATGAGTATTTTTACTTTGGTTTTCGTTTAGTTTAAGAAACTTAACCTGATTTGGGAATGGGTTATGGTCAGCAATTCCTAACGCCAGTCTCCTGTCAGGGGGGTTGCGACGGCGCAACCAGGTTTAAGGGTTAACGGGCGATCCCGTGGAGGTCGTAGATATCGGCATCGGTGATTTCTACCGGGGTGATTTGCCCCAGTTGAGCCTCGCCAGTGACGTACACAATCCCATCGACTTCCGGGGCAAAGCGAGGCGATCGCCCCACATAGGTTCCCGTCCCCAGATGTTCCTGCTCAATCAACACCGGCACGGTTTTGCCGATTTCTGCCCGGTTTTTGGCTTCGGCAATGGGTTGCTGAAGGGTCATGAGGCGATCGCGCCGCTCATCCATCACCGCCTGGGGAATCTGATCCGGCAGATCATAGGCGGGGGTTCCCTCTTCCGGGGAAAAGGTAAACACCCCCACATGATCAAACTCATGCCGCTGGACAAATTCACAGAGATGCTCAAAATGTTCCGCTGTTTCCCCCGGAAACCCGACAATAAACGTCGTGCGCGTCACCGCATCGGGGAGATCACCCTTAATTTGGGTCATGATTTGATCATTAATCCGCCCCTGCCAAGGGCGACGCATCGCCCGCAACACATCCGGATGGGAATGTTGCAAGGGCAGATCCAAATAGGGCAAAACATTCGGGGTTTCCTGGATGGCGGCGATCACTTCCGGCGTGAGGCCGGTGGGATAGGCATAGTGCATCCGAATCCAAGGCACATCAACAGTCCCCAAGGCCCGCAGCAGTTCTGCTAGCTTGGGCGTGCCATAGCGATCGCTACCATAATTGGTGGTGATTTGAGAAATAAGAATTAACTCCTGTACGCCTTGATCCGCGAGGCTTTGGGCCTCAGTGACAATCGATTCAATCGAGCGAGATCGCTGGTTGCCGCGCAGGTGGGGAATAATACAAAACGCGCAGCGGTAATCACACCCTTCGGCAACCCGCAAATAAGCGACTCCTTCGGTCGTTGTCCGGTAGCGGGGCGTGGTTTCGTCGGCAATATAGGTGGGTTCAGCGGAAACTTCCGTCACCCGTTCCCCTTGCTCGACACGCTCAATAACATCAACTATCTTATGGTAGTCTGCACTGCCCACAACTGCAACTGCTTCGGGCAATTCTGCTAAAAGTTCCGCCTGAAAGTGCTGGGCCATGCAGCCGGTGATCACAATTTTTTTATCGGCTTCCGCCAGTTCCACGAGGGTGCGGACTGATTCTTCCCGAGCGGCCTGGATGAAGCTACAGGTATTGACAATCACATAATCGGCTCCCTCTTCATCGGCACCAATGCCGTAGCCCGATTGAGCGAGGAGGCCGAGCATATGCTCGGAGTCGATGCGATTTTTTTCGCAACCGAGGTGGGAAATGGCGATCGTTGGCTTTTGGCCCATGGTGGATTGTGGAGGCGGGGTGAAAGGTTTTGCTGGACTGTACCATTGCCAGCTTAGAATATTTTGGGGAGGGTTTGTCGAGTGGCGATCGCCCCCCGGCTCGATCCATTATCGGGATTGGCAGAACCGGACCAGTTAGCGGCGAGTGATAAAACGGACGTGGATTTAAAACAAATTTTTTCAACCCCCCACCCGATTATTGGTGTTGTCCATCTCCTGCCTCTCCCCAGTTCACCCCGTTGGCAGGGTAATTTAAAGGCGGTGATTGCCAGGGCGGAGCAGGAGGCGACGGCTCTAGCGGCAGGGGGTGTGGATGGGATTATTGTCGAGAATTTCTTCGATGCCCCCTTTGCTAAGGATCACGTCGATCCGGCGGTGGTGAGTGCGATGACGTTGGTGGTGCAGCAGATTCAAAATTTGGTGATGCTGCCGGTGGGGATCAATGTCCTGCGTAATGATGGCCGCAGTGGGATGGCGATCGCCTCGGTCTGCCAATGTCCCTTTATTCGCGTCAATGTCCTGACCGGCGTGATGGCGACGGATCAGGGGTTAATTGAAGGGAACGCCCATGGACTGCTGCGGTATCGGCGGGAATTGGGGGCGGATGTAGCGATTTTTGCTGATGTGTTGGTGAAGCATGCCCGGCCCTTGGGTACGCCCAATTTAACCACGGCGGTACAGGATACCATCGAACGGGGGTTAGCAGATGCGGTGATCCTCTCCGGTTGGGCCACGGGTAGCCCGCCTAACCTGGAAGATTTGGAGTTGGCGGTGAATGCAGCCAAAGGTACGCCAGTACTGATTGGCAGTGGGGCAGATTGGGACAATATTGGCAGGTTAATCCAGGCCGCCGATGGCGTGATTGTTGCCAGTTCCCTCAAGCGCCACGGCAAAATCACGGAACCCATTGATCCCATCCGCGTCCAGGGCTTTGTGGAGGCGGTACGGGAAAGTTTGGTTCCGGGGGCGATCGCCCCACCCCCAACGGTAAAAATTGCCCCCTAGCTCTCCCCAACCCTGGAGTTCATCCCCCATAATGGGGTTGTCAATTTTCCACAGGCTTTCTAAATTCCGATGGCAGAACCTTGGCTTTATCGCTGGTCTCGACCCTTGATGGGGGCGATCGCCCTGTTGGGCCTGCTCCTCACGGTTTATCTCACCTGGGCAGAACTAACCGGGCAAACCCTGATCTGTCCCATCACCGCCAATGGCAGCGATTGTAACGATGTCCTCAATAGCGCCTATGGCCAACTGTGGGGTATTCCCGTCAGCGCCTTTGGTGCGGGAGCCTATGGGGTGATGGCCTTAGCCGCCTTTGTCCCCCTCGCAATCTCAGGGCCACGCCGTCAGATCAATGCCCTGACTTGGCGGGTGCTGTTGGTGGGAGCGCTGATCATGGCCACCTTCAGCGGCTATCTCATGGCCATCCTTGCCTTGCAAATCCACAGCTTTTGCCCCTACTGCCTCGCCTCTGCCCTCTTCGCCTTCACGCTGTTAGGTTTGAGCCTTTTCGGCCATCCCTGGCCTGATCTGGGGCAACTGTTGGCCACAGGCGGGATTGTTGTTGTTTTAACCCTTGTCCTCACCCTTGGGGTCTATAGCCAAGCCCACCCGCCTGTGATGGCCCTAGGCGATCGCCAACCCATCCCCACCCTCAACAGCCGCCCCCAACCCGGCAAAGGCTGGCCGATCAGCACCCGCTCCGGCCCTGCTGAACTGGCCCTCGCGGCACATTTACAAACCATCGGCGCGAAAATGTACGGCGCGTTTTGGTGTCCCCACTGTGGCGAGCAAAAACTCCTCTTTGGCCAAGCCGCCTTTGCCCAAATCCACTACATCGAATGCGCCCAAGGCGGCCACAACGCCCAGCCCGATCGCTGCCGAGCCGCCGGCCTCGAAGCCTACCCCTCCTGGGAAATCAACGGTCAACTCCACACCGGCCTCTACAGCCTCGACGACCTCGCCCAACTCTCCGGCTACACCGGCCCCGCCAACTTCCGCTACTTCCACCCCAACCTCAACTAACCCCCCACTTCCTTCAAATTTGCCCAGGGCGAAAAATTTTGTGCCTCCGGCAGGCTTACGCCAACGCCCCTACCATACCGCCCACTTCCTACTTCCCACTCCCCACCCTATGCGACGCAAACGCTCCACCCCCTGGATTCATCAATGGTCACGGTTCATCATCGGGGCGATCGCCACCGTCGGCTTGATCCTCACCAGTTATCTCACGATCACCAAATTAACCGGCGGTGAAGTGGCCTGTTCCGCCGCTGACTTTGCCGCCGGGGCCAGCGGCTGCGGCAGTGTCCTTGATAGCCCCTATGCGATCGTTTTTGGCCTGCCCCTCTCCCTGTTTGGCGTTCTAGCCTACCTCTCCATGGGCACAGCCGCCCTCATTCCCTACGCCGTCAATGGCGATCAAAATGTAAAATTCCGCAAAAGTTTAGAAACCTGGACATGGTTGTTTCTGCTCATTGGGGCCACCTCCATGGCCGTGTTTAGCAGTTACCTGATGTATCTCCTCGCCGCCAAACTGCAAACCACCTGCTACTACTGCATCGGTTCAGCCCTCTTCTCCTTTAGCCTCTTTGGGTTAACCCTCTTTGGCCACGACTGGGAAGATGTGGGGCAGTTAATCATGACCGGCGTGATTGCTGCCCTGGTCACAATTATTGCCACCTTGGGGATCTATGCCCCCCTCAATAACCCCGCTACTGCCAATGGCCAAGAACTCCTCCCCACCGTCACAGAAAGCCCAGTACCGGGGATCGGTTGGGAAATTAACACCACCTCCTCCACTTCAGAAATTGAACTGGCCAAACACCTCACCGAGGTAGGCGCAGTCATGTATGCATCCTATTGGTGTCCCTTCTGTCATCAACAAAAATTGCTCTTTGGTAAAGAAGCTGTCGCTGAGTTGACCTATGTCGAATGTGCTGAGGATGCTGTTAAAAATCCTCAGCCTGCTAAATGTGAGGCGGCGGGGGTCGATTCTTACCCGGCTTGGCAAATTGATGGGCAACTCTTGAAAGGGCGGGTCTCTTTAGAAGAGTTAGCCGCAATCACGGGCTATGAAGGCCCTCAAAACTTTAAATATCGGGTTCCTTAACCCCTGGCGGGTGCATTGCCTCGTTGTTTGGAATTCACCTCCTCGGTAGTTACTATGCTCCATCATCTCCGCCGGTTGCCTCGGCGGTTGCTGCGCCAAAAACGGATTCTGCTCACGATGGGCGGGGTGACATTGGCTATTGTGGCAGTGCGGGGCTTGGGGTTGTTGCAAACTTGGGAATGGGCGGCTTGGGATTATTTGGTGCGATCGCGCCCCCTCGAAACGCCAGAGGAGCGGATTTTAATCGTCGCCGTCACGGAGCAGGATATTCAAACCTGGGGCTACCCCCTCACGGATCAAGTGGTGGCCCAACTGTTACACACCCTGAATCAGGCCCAGCCGAGGGTGATTGGCCTCGATATCTATCGCAATAGCCCCAGGGAACCCGGAACCGCCCAGTTACGGCAGGTGATTCAAGACCTCCCTAATGTGGTGGTAATTGAGCAGTTGGAGGACAAGCAAACCATCGGCTTGGCTCCTCCAGAAGGCACACCCCCGGAACAAATTGGCTTTAACAATGTGGTTCATGATGCCGATGGCGTGATCCGTCGGAGCCTCCTGTTTGCCCACATTGACGGTCAACGCAAAACCAGTTTTGCCCTCCAGGTGGCGAGGCGTTATCTCAAGGCTGAAGGCATCACCCTGGAAGCGGCGGCCATCAATCCCAAGTTTGCCCAGGTGGGCAAGCAGGTTCTTTTCCCCTTTCATCGCAATCTTGGCCCCTATGCCTATGCCGATGACCAGGGCTATCAAATGCTGGTGAACTATCGCGATCATGATCTATTTGAACAGGTGTCCATGGGGGATGTGTTGGCGGGTAAGGTGTCGCCGCAACAATGGCGCGATCGCATCATCCTGATCGGCTACACCGCCGAAAGCGTCAAGGATTACTTTTCTTCCCCCTATAGTGCTGAACTGCTCCAAGCCCCAAGGCAGTTTTCCGGGGTGGAATTCCATGCCAACTTTATTAGCCAGATCCTCAGTGCGGGGTTGGATAATCGGCAGTTGATCCGGTTTTGGTGGCCTTGGGTGGAAGAGGTCTGGATTTTGCTGTGGGCGGCCATGGGGGCAATGATTGTGGAGCGGGTGAGATCGCCCCTGCGCTATTCGGCGCTACTCCTTGGCTTTGTGGTTTTGCTCGGCTTAACTGCTTACGGGGCCTTGGTTTGGGGTTTGTGGATTCCCGTCGTTCCTCCCGTGTTAGCCCTGGGCTGTGCAGCGGTGATCCTCACCAGTTATCTCGCCTATCAAGAGGAAGAACTGAAGCGATCGACAGAATTTTTGCGATCCATTATTGACAATATTCCTGATCCGATTTTTGTCAAAGATTCCCAACACCGTTGGATGGTGTTTAATCAAGCCTTTTGCCAATTTAGTGGCTATCGTCGCGAGCAAATCCAGGGGAAAACCAATCGTGAAATTTTCAACCGCCCCGAGGCGATCGCCTTTGATCACCAAGAGCAATTAGTGTTTCAATCCCGCCAGCCCCAAGAAATTGAAGAACCCTACACCCACACCAACGGCACAACGTACCTCAGTGCAACGAAGCGATCGCTCCACCAAGATGCCGCTGGCAACATCTTCCTCGTCGGCGTCATCCACGACATCACCGAACGCAAACGGGTGGAAGAAGAACTGCGGCGCACCACCGCCGAACTGACCCGCTCCAACAGCGAACTCCAAGCCACCCAAGACCGCCTCCACCGTCTCGCCTATTCCGACTCCCTCACCGGCCTCGCCAACCGCAAAGCCTTTTTTGAAAGTTTCCAAGCCACCCTTAACTGGGCGAAGGAGCAGCAAAAGTTAGTGGGATTGCTTTATCTCGATCTTGATGGTTTCAAAGGGATTAACGATTCCTTCGGCCACGCCTTAGGGGATTTGCTCCTCCAATCGGTGGCGAAGCGGATCAGCCATTGCCTGCGGGATAGCGACAGGGTAGCCCGGTTAGGGGGAGATGAATTTACGGTGATTCTGCCGGGGCTAAAACAGCCCCAGGACATTAATACCGTCAGCGAAAAAATTATCGCCACCCTCCGCGAACCCTATTGCTTAGAGGATCATCAGGTCATCGTCACCGTCAGTATTGGCAGCAGCCTCTATCCTCAGGATGGCGAAACCGAAGAAATTTTAATCAACAAAGCCGATCACGCCATGTACGCCGCCAAGCAACAGGGCCGCAACCAACATCAACGGGCCTAAGCCTGCGGATATTGCAAAGTTTTGTAAAGACGTTAAGATATCCCTATGCGATCCGGAGCATCTCTGTTATCGATCTGTATAGGGTTTAACCGCGTTGGGTGTCTAGCGAATCTTTGAGACATGAGCCAGTTTTTTCAAGATTTCTTAAGAATTGCCCTTTGCATTTTCCCCATCCGTGAATATACTGAAGTTGTAATGGTCGCTGATGACGCTCATCTGGGTTAAAGCCATGTTTACTCTCATTCGCACAACTGCTGTGGTTGGATTAATTGGACTACAGTCCCTGGTTGGGTCTTGGGCAGCATCAGCGACGGACTATCGCCTTGCCCCTTCTCGGGAGACTGTCACCGTCCTCGCAACAGCAGTTCATCCGCTCACCCCCATCAGTCAAAAAGAATTTGAACCCGAAGATAACGGTAGTCCCGATCGAACCTCTGGGGCTGGTGGTCATTAATTTTTAATCCGAGTGAAATAAATTAGCGTTGCCCTCTAGAATTAGGTTAGCCTTGATCGTGTTTGGAGATTCTCCGTCAGGCTCAGGGCTGTGAATAAACGAAAACCTTTCCAAAACCCAATTTGGAACTTATTTCTGCATATTTCTAGATGAGGCAAGCGGTTCCCAGCAAAGCAGATATTTTACTGGTGGACGATACGCCAGAAAATCTCCGGTTGCTTTCAACAGCATTAATCCAGCAGGGATATAAAGTCCGCAGTGTGATCAATGGGCGCATGGCCCTGATGGGGGCCAAGGCCGCCCCGCCGGATCTGATCCTTTTGGATATTTGTATGCCGGGAATGAATGGCTATGAGGTTTGTGCCCACCTCAAGGATGATCCGGCGACGGCGGATGTGCCGATTATTTTCATCAGTGCCCTTGATGAGGTGATTGATAAGGTGCAGGCCTTTGCGGTGGGTGGGGTGGACTACATTACGAAACCGTTTCAATTTGAGGAAGTTTTGGCGCGGGTGGAGAACCAACTGACGATCCGGCAGTTGCGCCGCTCCCTCGAATCCCTCAATGGCCAACTAGAGGAGCGAGTGCGGGAGCGCACCCAAGCCCTAGAGCGAGAAATCCAAGAGCGGAAGCGAGCCCAAAAGCAATTACTCCATCTCGCTCTCCACGATCCCCTGACGCAACTGCCCAATCGCAGCCTCCTCATGGATCGCCTCGAAGCGATGCTCCTCCATAGTCAACGGGAGCCTGATTATGGGTTTGCGGTGCTGTTTTTAGATTGCGATCGCTTCAAACGGATTAATGATTCTCTTGGCCATACGGTAGGCGATCGCCTCCTGATTGCCATTGCCCAACGGCTGAAGCAATGCCTCCGACCTCAAGATACCTTGGCCCGTTTAGGGGGGGATGAATTCGCAATTCTCATTGATGGTTGTGAGGATGCGAAAAGGGGGCTAGACCTAGCTGAAGCCTTAAACCACAGCCTCACTGAACCCTTCCATCTGAGCAATTACGAAATTTTCATCAATGCCAGTATTGGGCTTGTATTTAATAGCGATCGCTTCTATCAACAAATCCATCCTACCTCAGCCCCCTACTGCTTAAACCTGCGCTACACCGATGCAGAACACCTATTGCGAGATGCCGATACCGCCATGTACCGCGCTAAGGCCATGGGCAAAGGCTGTTATGAAGTCTTTAGCCCTGATTTACATTACCAAGCCCGCAGTTTATTGGAACTGGAAACGGATCTGCGTCGTGCCCTAGAGCAGGACGAATTTCTCCTTTATTATCAGCCCATTGTCGCGCTCCAACGGGGCAAGATTGCCGGATTTGAAGCCTTAATTCGTTGGCGGCATCCGAAAAAAGGGTTTATTTCTCCCGCTGAATTTATTCCCGCTGCGGAAGAAACCGGCTTAATTATTCCCATCGGTGAATGGGTCTTTCAAACGGCTTGTAAACAACTCAAACAATGGCATGATCTCGTCATCACCAGGGAACCCTTAACCATGAGTGTTAATTTTTCCGTTCGTCAATTTTCCCAAGCCAATTTTATTGGCAGAATCGAATCAATTTTAGATTATACTCAAGCGGATTGCGGCTGTTTGAAGCTGGAGGTCACGGAAAGTGTGCTTATTGATCAACCAGAATCGATGATGTCTTTATTGCACGAGTTAAAGGCTAAACAATTAAAATTAAGCCTTGATGATTTTGGGACAGGGTTTTCTTCCTTAAGTTATCTGCACCGTTTTCCCATGGATACGTTAAAAATTGACCGCTCGTTTATTGGGCGGATTGGGGATAATCCGAAAAATTTAGAAATTGTCCAGGCGATTATTTCTTTAGGTCACAATTTAGGCATTGAAACTATTGCCGAAGGCATCGAAACTCCCCATCAGTTAGCCCATTTACGCGCCCTCGGTTGTGAATATGGCCAGGGCTATTTTTTCGCAGAACCGATCGCCGCTGCTAATGCTGAAGCATTACTCGCCCAAGATCCCTGTTGGTGACTTGCTCAGTTTCCACCAACATTCCGCATGGGTGCATCTCAATTTGGCGATGAGTAGATATACTCATGCTAGCCACGGCATCCTAGAGAACTCTCCATTGAGATAGGCACTGCGGTGCTTCAACACCTGGGGCACATTCTCCCGCTTCCATTG
>Ga0316611_1000093_pt1 | contig 37342 bp, 35 predicted proteins | sample MIS2016202_MG_FD_207675 | JGI IMG/M metagenome (GOLD analysis project Ga0316611, IMG submission 207675) | Microbial mat bacterial communities from Middle Island sinkhole, Lake Huron, Michigan, United States - MIS.2016.202 | ecosystem: Environmental > Aquatic > Freshwater > Lake > Sediment... | reverse complement strand
AAAATTTGTGCCGAGTTTGGTGGGGAATAGTTGTGTTTTTTTAGGATGAAGAACTAGACGTAAATCTGTTAAATATTTTTGAATTTCTTGATGGGCATTTTCTAGGGTGTTTTTGTCATCACCAAACAGGGCAAAATCATCAACGTAGCGTAAATATTGTTTGATTTTGAGGGTTTCTTTGACAAAGCGATCGAATTCATTGAGATAAATATTGGCAAAAAACTGGCTGGTCAAATTGCCGAGGGGTAAGCCTTTGCGTCTGGTGAGAGGTAAGAATGGATCGTCACTGGGAAAGTAATGCAGAAATGGTTCTTGTAAATTACTGCGATCAATAATTGTGTCGATTAGCCAAAGTGTATTTGGACATTTAATTTTTTTGCGGATAATTTGTTTGAGAATTTCGTGGTCAATGGTGGGGAAATATTTGCTGATATCACATTGCAAAATGTAGCGACTAGAACGGGTAAATTCGGTAAATCTTTTGAGGGCTTTGTGTGTACCAAATCCGATGCGATTGGCGTAGGAGTCGTGGATGTAGGAACGCTCAAAGATGGGTGCGATGATGTTGCATAGTGCGTGATGAACTACTCTGTCGCGATAGGGGGCTGCGGAAATTTGACGCGGTTTTGGGTCGATGATTTTAAATACGGTGTATTCTGCTGGTTCGTAGGTTTGAGAAACAAGCTCTTTTTGAATGTTAATTATTTCGTTTTCCAGATTAAAATTAAACTCTAAAATATTAGGTCGAAAGCGTTTACTTTTTTGAGCATTTTTGGTTGCTAATAAAATATTTTCAAAAGTAATTATTTGCCCCCAAAGATTACCAGTCCGTTTCATGTTTTTTATGTTGAAAGATTTGTAGATTCGTAGGATTCGTAGGGGTTGAGCATTTGCGGGACTATTTGTAAACTCATCACCACTATCTCAATTCGCAAATGCTCAACCCTTTTCGCTATTACAGATAAATTGTCCCTGCGTTGTGAGGTTTAGGGCAAAGCATTACCGAATTTAAATAATTGCAAAATTTGTAAATCTCTACGATAATGCTTTGCTCCTACAGGATTTTGTCCATCCGCCAATTTCGGAGCCGATTTCTTGTAATTCTTTATTGAAATATTCGTAGCGATTGTTTAGTAATAATTCAAAATCATGTAATAGGCGGATTTGATAGCGTAATATATCAATATTAGAGTTGAGTTCTTCTAATAAAGGAAGTTTGTCTTTACGGTAACGTGCTACGATCAACTTATCTAGCAAATCATAAAGTGAAGTAATAATCCTGTTGCCTAACAAGTATTTGTGATCGCGAGATAATTTATTGAGAATCGGCACTGTCCATTTAATGAGATCATAGGTTTTTTGAATTACTGGTAGTTCGTTCATAAAGCTTCTTTACAAAAGTTAATAAGGTTCAAAATCGAAAAATAAAAAAAAGCGCCACAGGCGCAAACACAGTGCAAAATATAAAGCGCAAAGTGTAAAAGGGCTAAAGAGCAAAGAAGAAGTCCTCACGAACACGAGAAAGAGAAGAAGGGAACTCAAGAGACAACCACCCGAAAACCGATAACGTTGTCACTATTGACCGCATAGTCCCAGCCGCGAACCGCCGAACGACAATAGATCGCATTGTCGCCCCACGAGCCACCCCGCAGAGCGCGTCTGTTTTGTTCGCCGCCAATTAGCCACGCAGAACCATCTGTCGGTGCACTGTTATAATTTTCGTGCCATACATCTTCACACCATTCCCAAACGTTGCCATGCATTTGATATAAGCCCCATGCATTCGGGCTAAAACTCTGCACATCAATAGTTCTCTCTCGATATTCTCCCTTTGGTGCATCTACATAGGGATAGTTACCGTTATAATTGACGAGTTCGGGGGTAATAGTTTCTCCAAAATGAAAGGCGGTAGTGGTTCCAGCGCGACAAGCATACTCCCATTCCGCTTCGCTAGGCAACCTCACATTCTTGTTGATTTTTTCAGAGAGCTTTTTACAAAACTCCTTAGCATCATCCCACGAAACGTTGATTACTGGCTGGTTTTCGCCTTGAAACTTAACATCAGAACTTTCCGATGGCTTCGTTCCCATTACGGCTTGCCACTGAGCATTGGTTACAGTATATTTCCCCATCAAAAAAGAAGGGACTTTTACTTCATGTTGTGGCGTTGACCGGTCTAAATATGTTTCAGCATTTGACCAATTATATTTCTTAGCATTCTCAAGAGCAATTTTTCGCTCATCTGTTGGCATTCCCATCATAAATTTCCCCGATGGTATCTGAATCAGATCGAGAGTGACACCATTACCCAAATTCTCACGCATATACTGCGCTTTTCCTTTTTTGCGATCTAGCTCAATTTTTACACTACCACCAATTCCAAGAAAACCACTCTCTTTAACCAATCGAACTTTAATCGATTCAAATTCAAACTCAGGTTGAGCAGGTTTACTCTGTTGCTGTTTCTTGACCCGTTCTGCTTCTTCCTGTAACCGTTTTAGTCGTTCTTCCTCCTCAGCTTGCTTCCTCAACCTCTCTAGACGATCGCTTTCTAGTTTCTGCCTTTCTGCCTCAGCAACTTGTTGCAATCTCAACCGTTCAGCATCGTCTTGCTGACTCTTCAAACGCGCAGCTTCGACAGCCTTTCTCTGTTGATTCTCAAGTTGCTGGTCAAATTCAGTTTGTTTCGATGTCAGAATACGGTCTTTTATCGCTTCAATATCACTGTCACGCAGTCCTAAATGCTGCTCATAGTCCAGTAAATCCGCCGCAGTTGCCTTACTAAAAGGAAACTCGATCTTAACCGCATCTATCAAAGATTGCTCAAATTCGGTTAACTTCTTCTCATACTCTCGATAGGGCAGCAATACCTCAAGTTCGATCGCGTCAGCATCCCCAACACTCACCCCCCACTCATCGCGCTTTCGCGACAAAAGATTTCTAGCAAACAATGAAAACTTACCATTATTTTGTTTAGCACGACTATCAACCTCTTTGCGATATTTCAATTTCGGATCGTCTTGAGGTGACTTCGCAAGAATAATCCTATGCCCTCCCCTCACAGGATAGAACTCAGGAGACATAGAGTCATTCGTGTTTTTGACCTTCTCCTTGATATATTCATACAACTCATCCACCGAAATCTCGCCATCGCCATCTCGATCAGCCGCACCTTTTTCTAATCCTTCCACTAGAAAATGGGTATAGAGTGACAGATCAAATCCCTCTTGTTCAAAAGCATACTTTGTCGAATCTGAAGCCGTCAGAATCGCCCTCCCTTCACCGCCAAGTTTTGGTAACACATTCACGGTGCCACCATCCTTGGCAGTCATGCCCTTCGAGAAAGCGCCGCTATGACAGCAATCGAGAATGATCACTTGACGCTGCGACCTACTTTTATTCATTTGGTCATGGATATACATTGCTGAAACCGCAGTTGGCGGTAGTTCTTTTTTACTGGCGATCTTACTTGCCAAATAAAAATCGCCGCGATTGTCAGTTACTCCATGCCCCGAAAAATAAAACAGTAAAAGATCGTCAGGCTTACGCTCAGCAAAAAGGCTGTAAATCGCTCGATCAATCGTTTGCCGATCGCAATCCACTAAAGCTGTGACATCTGCATCAAAAAATCCGCCAATGTCAGGATTTAGCAAAACACGCTGCAACGCCCTTACATCCTTTACCGCACTGGGCAAAGATGTAAAGTCGCTATCATAGTTACTAACCCCGACAAGTAATGCGTAACGCCCCATTATGCACTCTCAAAAAATTCATTGGCTTTCTGAATCAGAAACTCTAACTCTTCTCGACTATTAGCTGTCACTTCTAGCTTTTTGCCGTTTTTCTCCGCCTTTAAGGAGATCGGTTTATTGCCAAGGCGATCGCCCAAAAAGCCTAAAACTTTTTTGGCATTTGCTGCACTAACTTCCGCCGCCAAAACTCCCACCAAAAAGCCACCAATGCTTTTATTGCCATCAGGAGGATTAGGATCACGCACGCGGTCAACAGACTCGATATCAGAGCGATCGCTTAACTCACTGAGCAACTGCACCACTTCATCATCACGCTCCTCATTGGTCAATTCTGGATCGATAAAGGCGATCGTTAGGGCAAACTGGTTTGGATTATTTTCAGAAGACATAAACTTGATAAATTTCGGCAACTTTTCGATATTGTATCCTATTAATATTTACAGAGCACCAAATTAAATGGTCTCGCCCGAATCTCTCGATCAATTACGCAACACACTCTGCAAGGGTCAGCAAACAATGGCGGACTGGCAAGGGGGCGAGCTTGCCGTTTCCGCAGTACCAGGGGCAGGCAAATCAACAGGGATGGCAGTTGCCGCCGCGATCGCGAATTTTAACTTGCATCGCCAAAAGCAATTGGTAATCGTCACCTTTACGCGATCGGCTGTGAGCAATATTCGCAAAAAAGTATCGGAACATTAAAAAAAATCTACGCTTGCCCCAAAGTGCTTTCACCGTCAGTACTTTGCATAGCTTGGCTTATATCATCGCCAGTACCCATCGTGAACTATCAAGATTTGGGGCGGGAGAAACTAAGATTATTTCCAAATCACTCAAGCAGAAGTTAATTCGCAATGCTACCAATCTTTGGGTCAAAGAGAATCCAAAATTATACGATCTACTTCTGGAAGGTAGAAGCTTTGACGGTGAAGATACGGAACGCTTACGGCGGCAGACGGTATTACGCACCGATGTTTTGCCAAATTTAGCGAAAGAGGCGATCGCCTAATTATTCACTGGGAAGGGAGTAGCTACTTAACAGAAGAAGAAAAAGTTAAGTTAGGAAGTTTCTTTTTGTGCCTTGCGCTTTGTTTGAGCGATCGCAAATTTTTTATTCATCTCTTTAAGTCCTCAAATCCTTTACAAATTTTAAAACAAAAATTATTTGGATTTCTATAGGCATAATGTCGCAGATTATAGTGCAAACAAGAAGCGTTAATTTAAGAATAAACAGATCTTAAAAGCCTTGAGAAATATTCTTTCCAATGCTTTCTCTAGACTTTAAAAAAGCTCATAACATTGTGATAAGCATCTGATTTTATATTTAGTTTCGTCTAATTACTTATGGATTACTTATGGATAATCTGCTATATTTAGAGTGTTAAAATATAGTTGACTCAATTCTAGGTTAACTAACTTAGAAATTTGAGAAAAGAAGTAATTTAAATGACTAAAAAAGCTTGTAACTAAATACTTGCTAAGTTTTACTTAGGTAGCTGGGCGCAATTAAATATAAAACCCTAAAACCTGTGGCGTACGCACAGCGTGCGCCACAGGTTTTAGATCTTGGTTTTTAATTAGGCTCGACTACTTAGCCCAATATATAGCTAAAAAATTTAGGGGGCATTCAACCATGATACTTGTTACAGTCGGGACTGAGCAATATACATTTAATTCATTGATGGATTGGATTGGTTTATTGATGAAGGAGGGCATCATTGATGAAGAAGTATTTATTCAGTATGGGGCTTCAACGCGATTGCCTGACGATGTAAAAATTAGTAAAGTAATTCCAGAAGCGCAATTTAAGCAACTAGTGGGCAAAGCTAGTGCCGTAATCGCTCACTGTGGTGAGGGAAGTACCCTGTTGCTTGAAGAGTTTGACAAGCCTTATATTCTTGTGCCACGCACAGTTAAATTCCATGAACATGTTGATAATCACCAGCTAGAATTGGCTGAAGATTTGGAAAACCAAGGCGTGCTAATCGCCCGATCGCCTGCGGATTTGGTTAAATTTTTAAAGTTAATTACTATGCCTCGCAGTCCGCTTAGTTTTAATGAAGATCAAGAACTATGCGAATATTTAAGCGATCGCTATCCGAGCCAAGACTATCAGAAACTTCTATTGGTTTGTTCGTCAGGAGGACATTTTAAGGGAATGCAAGGATTGAGCAAATATTGGCAAACCATTCCGCAAAGGGCTTGGATTACTTTCAAAACAGGGACAACACAGGCTGAGCTAACTACCGAAAGGACTTTTTGGGCTTATAGCCCCACCAATCGCAATATTCCTAACTTCATCCGCAATTTGTATTTAGCGATCGATGTATTAAGAAAAGAAAGACCACAGCTTGTAATGTCAACTGGTGCTGGTGTTGCGGCTCCCTTTTTATTAGCCGCAAAATATTTGTTCAAGAGCAAAGTAATTTTTATTGAGTCAAAAACGCGCATCCGTGATTTGAGTCTATCGGCAAAATTATTGCGATCGTGTAAAGCCTTGGACTTGTTAATTGTGCGCTCCGAAGACATTGCGCGTCTCTATCCTGAAGCAGTCTATATTCCAAACAATAGTGAGCAACAATCCCTAAGGTTTGGTTTAAATGATGTGCAGATCACTAATTTCAATGACACTGTTTTGATCAGTACACCGAAAAATATCTTTAATCCTGAAGCACGCAAATTAAAGGAAGATTTTCGCCAGTTGTGTCAAGAGGAGGAGAGCTTTCGCAAGATCATCATCGATATGTCCCATACCGAGTTTATGGATAGCTCTGGGGTGGGAGCCTTGGTATCTTGTTTAAAAACTTTACGGCAAGCGGATATTCAGTCTGGTAAACCTGAACCGACCGAGCTAGTGCTTTGGAGTGTCAATGCTCAGGTGTTATCCATTTTGAAAATGACAAATCTCGATCGCGTTTTTTATATTGAGCCAGCCAGTCGTACCAATCGTTTACCGAGACAAAAAAATGAGCGATCGCGCCGTAAACCCAATCCTTTGTCGAGAATCTTGCATCGAATCTATGAATTTTTGATTGGTATGCCCATTCTCTGCGCGATCGCCTATGGGATGTACTTTTTCTATCCAGCGATCGAGCTAGATCCTTCGCTACCAGTGCATCCATCGGTTCGCAGTTTCCCCAAACGAATTATCGATATTTTGGGAGCCTTAGTGGGTTTGAGTTTTACGGCAATTTTATTTGTGCCGATCGCGATCGCGATCAAACTGGAGAGCCGTGGTTCGATTCTGTTTAAGCAAAAACGGGCGGGACTGATGAGCAAACCCTTTGGGATTTGGAAATTTCGCTCTATGGTCAAAAATGCGGAAATGCTCAAGCAAAAAGTTACTAACGAGATTACCAATTCTACTGAAGGCAGTTCTAAAAGCGATGATAGCGGGAAATTCTTTAAAAATAGTAACGATCCGCGCATTACCAAAGTCGGTAAATTTCTGCGTAAAACTAGTCTTGATGAGTTTCCCCAATTCTGGAATATTCTGACGGGCGATATGAGTTTGATTGGCACAAGACCACCGACTTTTGGGGAGGTTGGGCTATATGAACTGGAAAACGAATATACCGATGAAAAAATGACCGAGTGGAGTCGGCTCGATGTCAGACCAGGACTGAGTGGGGTCTGGCAAGTAAGTGGACGCTCGACGGTGAGGAGTTTTGAAGAGGTGATGGGCTTTGACCTCACCTATAAACGCAATTGGAGTCTAAAATATGATCTATGGCTGATCTGGAGAACTATTGCAGTTTTATTTGAACGGAACAATGGCGCAGTCTAAAGGGTGGCAACAACACAACAAAATTAGCTGGTTAGATTTGTTCTTGCCATCTAATTTTAGATGTTTAATCTTCTTAGCAATAGTCGCCGTTACTCCTGCCCAGTCCTTAGAAGCATTACCCCTATCCCCAGGCGATCGTATTCGCTTACTGATTCCCGAAGGCGAATTATTTAATGGTGTATATGAAGTCAATACTGACGGAACTATTGCGATTCCCTATCTAGAGCCTTTGCCTGTAGTTGGTTTGGAGCTTCCCGCCATTCAAGAGTTAATCAAAACTCAGTTGATCATCAAAAAATATTTTCAACCGCAATTCCTGCAAATTTCCGTTACACCCCTCGCGCTTGCCCCGATCGCCGTGAATGTGTCAGGGGAAACATTTCAACCTGGGCGAGTGCTGATCAATAATCGCAGTGCCGAAGTTCGCGCCCAGCAACTGACGCAATCATCGGGGGACTATGCGCCCGATCGCTTTTTAACTTCGGCGCTGCGGGGGGCGGGCGGCGTAACGCCTAATGCCGATATCACTAAAATCCGCATCATTCGCCAAAATCAGCAGTTAACCGTGGATTTGTCAGGAATCTTTACGGGTGAGCCTTTGGCAGATATTCCCCTGATTGCAGGCGATACGATCATCGTTCCTAAACGAGATACCATCGATCCGCGCATTGTTCGCCCTTCCCAAATTACGCCCCCTGGGATTACGGTTTTTCTGTCAAATTTAACCGTACCTGCCAGTAGTAACGCTTCTTCAGCGATCGGTAAGGATTCTTCTAGCTTTCCCTATGGTTCCCGATTTTCACAAGCGGTATTTGCCGCCAACTGTGTCGGCGGCACTGCCCCCACCAATGTGCCGCGCCGTGCGGTGCTAGTGCGAACCGATCGCCTTTCAGGGGAAACTGTGGCGATCGATCGCGGTGTTGAAGATTTAATCCGCAATTCTCAGGATCAAATCACGAATCCATTCTTAATGCCACAGGATAGCGTCGCCTGTTATGACTCCACCGTAACGGAAGTGAGGGGAGTTTTAAATTTTGTGGGGGATCTTCTCAATCCGATCAAATTGATTCGCGATATTTTCGGTGGGAGCAGCCAATGAGTAAGGAATTTCCCAATGAAAAAAATGATTCGCAAGAGCCGAAGCGATCGCCTCGTTTTGGATGGTGGATTTATGTTTTCATGGGATTAGCCCTGAATGCGATCATCTGGGGAGGAGCCTTGACCTATCTCAAAAAGGCGAAGCCTAAATTTGTGAGCAAAATGGCAATCATTCTGCCTGGAGGCAATGTGGGGGCAAATGTAAATTTACCGAGTATTGGTCAAGCTTCTTCTTCAAGTACTGCGGCTTCGGGCGGATCTTCCCTCGATCCGAGAGCAAATTATCAATATATTCTCAATGATGAGCCTGTCTTAGCAGAAGCGGCTGAGTCTCTTAATATCAAGACTTCCGAATTAGGCAAGCCAAAAAGTAAATTAATCGATAATACTTCCATTTTGCAGGTGGAAATTGAAGGACCAAGTGCAAAAGCGGCGCAAGAGCGTGGCTTTGCGCTTTACAATACGCTCATGCAAAAGGTGAGTAAGTTGCGTGAGGATGAAATTGCAAGGCGTGACGATGGCACACAGGCGACTTTGGATATGGCAAAAATTAAATTAGCGGAGTCCCAAAAGAAATTAGCAGCCTATAAAAGTCGGTCGGGACTGAGTACCAGCGATCAAGTTAAAGAAGTGGCGGTGAGTTTGGAGCAGTTGCGGAAACAGAGGGCGGAAATGTTGGCGCAGGATATATTACTTAGCGATCGCCTTCAACAACTATCAAATAGCCTCGGTTTAAGTGTCAATGAGGCGAGCGCCGCCTTTACTTTGCAGTCCGATCCGATTTATCAGCAAAATCTCAAGGACTATAGTGAATCCTCGGCAAATTTAACGATTTCAAGATCTAAATGGGGTGAAAACAATCCCAATGTCGTGAGAGAAATGGCGAGACAAAAAAACGCTAGTGCGGCGATTAGCGATCGCGCCAGTTTCTTATTAAAACGTCCCCTGAGTTTGCAAGAATTAGCAAGGATTAATTTGAACGTAACGGGCAGTGCAGGGAAAGAAAGTCTATATCGGGATTTAGTGGCTGTGCAAGCAGAACAAAGTGGCATCGCTGGGCAAGCTGAAGAATTGGGTCGCCAAATTGAAAATTTTGACGATCGCTTGCGGGACTTGACCCAAAAGCAATTGGAACTGGATCGCCTGCAACGGGATGCTCAAGTTGCCGAAGCGGTCTTTGCTTCTTCCCTCGCCAAAATTGACCTGAGCAAGTCGGATATTTTTACCGCCTATCCCCTAGCCCAACTAGTCTCGCCGCCAAGCTTAGCCGATGAACCCGCATCGCCACAACCAAAACTGGTATTGGCAGGGGCTTTTGTCGGTTCTCTCTTTGTCTCCACAGGCATATTTTTATTGTGGAAGCGTCAGACAAAAAGTCAACAATTAAAACAGGAAGTAGAAATTGCGGAGGTGACGGAATTACCAACTTTACGCGCTATTCCTAACAGCGATCGCAGTAAAACAGGGTAATCAAGATGAACATATTCAAGTTTTTCCAAACCCCTGAGCATTTAAGGATTACACCAGAAAACCTCGAAGAGAAATTGGTGTGGTATGCGATTGTTTGGACTTTCGCTATCTATTTCATCGGCGGTTTATATGTACTTGGCGCGATTTTACCTTGGATCTTATTTGGAAGATTATGTTGGCGTTGGTGGCAGCAAAATCCAGATACTCCCTTAAAAGAGCGAATTCGCATTCCCATTGGGGTGTGGATGTGGGTTGGCGGCATGGTAATGATGCAGGTGTCGCTGATCATGGGACATCTGGACTATTACCTAGAGATGGGACAGATTATCAAATCATCGATTGGTTGGGCGAAGGGATGGGCGATCTTAGCGCTATTTCCGATGGCAGGATGCTTACCCATCCGTCCCAAACTCCTGTATCGAGCCGCCGCGTTGGTTTGTACGATGGTGTTTTTGTTCTCTCCCATCTTCATCGCTGCTTACTATGTCAAGTTACCTGAAAAATTATTTATCTCGCCATTACAAGCGATCGGCGGCCCTGGTCCTGAATTTTTTGAATTCCGTCTCTATGAAATCGACCCAGGCGACAATACACCGCGTTGGCGACTATTTACGCCTTGGGCTCCCGCCCTCGGATTTGTGGCTAATATTTACTTCTTTATGATTTTGCGCGAACCTTGTAAGAAGTGGAAATACTTAGGAATTGCAGGTTGCATCATGATGTGTCAAATTTCCAAATCCCGATTAGCCCTGCTCTGTTTGCCAGTAGTATGGATTTTGGTGGAACTCTTGTCTAGAATTTCACGACCGATCTCGCTGATGATTACGGGGGCGATCGCCAGTACAGGGGGAGTAACTTTTCCAATGTTAATGGAAGGATTGGACAAGTTCTCTGAGCAATTTGCGGCGGCTCGTAAGGATTCCTCACGGGTACGGGCGGCTCTAGGCAGAATTGCGGTTTACCGTTGGCAAACCGAAGCTCCAACTTGGGGACATGGTATTGTCGAGAGTGGTCCACACATGGTGGAATATATGCCAATTGGTTCCCATCACACTTGGTATGGGCTGCTGTTTGTGAAAGGGTTGGTGGGATTTGTCGCTTTGGCAATTCCGATGATCTATAGCTTAGGAGATTTGCTGATTAAGTCACAACGCAGTGATACTGCAAAATTGGGCTTAACGATGACGTTGGTGGTTTTTCTGTATACCTTTGGTGAAAACTTGGAAATTCTTGCCTATTTATATTGGCCTGGGCTAATCGCGATCGGCATGGGATTTTTGGAACGTCCTAATGAAGATGAGATAGAACCTAGTCAAGCTTTGCTAATGGGAACGATCGCCCAAATAGAAAATCAAAATACTAGTCAAAATCAGGAGGAGATTACATCATGACATCACCAATAAATTTGCAAGAACGTAAACCCAAAATCCTGCATCTACTCAGCGATCGCAATGTGGGCGGCATCAAAAGCACCAGTAATAGTCTTACAAATTCGCGCCTCAAAGAAAAATTTGAATTTCTCTTTCTCACCGAAAGCGAAGCCCTCAGCAATCTATCGACAATTAAACCTGATGTGGTGATTTGGCATGATCCCTGTTCATGGCGATCGCTATGGCGATTATTAAAACTCAGGTTCGCAACTAAGTTACTCATTCATGAGCATCACTATTCTGAAAGCTTTGAACAGTGGAAAGTGCGATCGCCTTGGCGATTTCATTTGATGCTACGTTTTGCCTATGGACTTGCCCATAAAGTTGTTGCAATTTCCCAAGGACAGAGAAAATGGATGCGATCGCACCGCCTCGTTAACCCCAAAAAACTAGCGAATATTCAGCAATGTCGCACTTTAGATGAATTCCTGAGTTTACCCCTCAAATCTATCGACACAACTTTAGTATTAGGAGCCTATGGGCGATTCAATCAGCAAAAGGGATTTGACACCTTACTGAGAGCAATGCCAAAAGTCCAAAATCCTCAAATCCAATTGCTAGTTGGCGGCTATGGAGAGCAGGAAGAATTATTGAAATCCTTAGCTGGTGACGATCCACGCATTCATTTTCTAGGCTCTATTTCTGACGTACCATCTTTTCTCACAAAATGCGATGTGATCATCATTCCTTCCAATTGGGAACCTTGGGGCAATGTCTGTTTAGAATCTAAAGCCGCCGCCAAAGCGGTAATCGTCTCCAAAGTCGATGGACTAACAGAACAGGTAAATGATTGTGGCTTACTAGTTCCTGCTAATGATCCTGACGCTCTCGCCGCCGCGATCGATCAAGTTTGCATAAGGCCGCGATCGCAATTAGAAGCATGGGGCTTACAGGGGCGCATGGATGTCCAGAATGCTTGGGAAGAATATATGGATGCATGGGAGGCGCTGCTATCAGATTTATGCAAAAACTAATTCAATTAATTCAACCCATAATTAGCTTCATTCAGAAAAAACTAGCGAATCGCTTCACTCGTAATATTGGCTGGTTAGGATTGTCCGAAATTCTCATTCGCATTTCGCGCTTAGCTGCCACGGTGGTATTAGCGCGATGGCTCTCAGAATATGACTATGGTTTAGCGGCGCTAGTTCTCACCACCAATGAATTTGTGAATGTGTTCACGCGCAACGGCATTTTCGATAAGCTAATCCAAGCCCAAGAAGAAGACATCGAAGAGTTATCGCAAACCGCCTATTACATTAACTGGTTTATCTGCGGCGGATTATTTCTGATTCAATGTCTGGTGGCTTTGCCGATGTCATGGATTTACAAAGATAGCCAAGTAATTTTACCGATCTGCGCGATGGGATTGGTTTATCTAATGTTACCGATGGGACTGATCCAAGCAGCGCGATCGCAGCGTGAAAACCGTCTCCATGTCTCGGCTTTAGCTAATGCTTTACAGATTTCTACCGACAATATTTTGACGATGATTCTGGCATGGCAAGGCTTCGGAATGTGGGCGATCGTCTTGCCGAAAGTAATCGTCGCCCCGATTTGGGTAATCGTGCATCGCTCCAATCATCCTTGGCGATCGGCTCAATCCTTCACGCTCCATCGTTGGCAAGAAATCATCCATTTTGGGCGCAGTATTTTGGGTATCCAAATGCTTGCCACGCTCCGCAATAATCTCGATTATTTAATTGCAGGGCATCTCTTAGGCATTAAAGCCCTTGGCTTGTATTACTTTGCCTTTAACGCGGGGCTAGGAATTAGCCTTAGTTTCATTACCGCCGTTGATGCGGCGCTCTATCCGCACCTATGCGAAGCCAGAAATGACCCTGCTCAATTTCGCGATCGCTATCTCCAGAGCTTCCAATCCATCACCAAAGTAATTATCCCCATCGTCTTAGCGCAGGTATTGCTTGCACCGATCTATGTTCCTTTAGTATTTGGACAGAAATGGGTTCCCGCCATTCCCCTATTGATTCTCATTTGTCTATCGGCAATTCCTAGACCCTATGCCAATGCTGCCTCCAAAGCACTTTGGGCCATGGACAAACCAAGCTGGGATTTGATTTGGAATGTGCTGTTTACGGTTGTATTTGCGATCGCTATTTGTATCGGTACAATCTGGCAGATCACGGGCGTAGCAGCAGCAGTGATGCTCATTCATTGGGGGGCAATTCCCCTATTTGTAATGTGGGTGAAGAAATACATCACTAAGCCCAATCTTCAAGAACAAACCTAATTTAATTTGTGATTTGTGTCGCGTTTTGTGCGGCACAAATTACAAATTAAGTAATTAATTATCGGTAATAAATCATGGTTAAAGTATCAGTAATTGTCCCAGTTTATAATGTCGAACGGTTTATCGAAGAAACAATCACATCAGTCTTGTCCCAAACATTTCAGGATTTTGAATTAATCATTGTTGATGATCAGTCACCCGATCGCAGTATTGAGATTTGCGAACAGTTCAACGATCCACGCATACGGATTGTTCGTCAAAAAAATCGGGGTTTAGCAGGGGCTAGAAATACAGGAATTCGTCATGCTCAAGGCGAATATATTGCCCTATTAGACAGCGATGATCTCTGGATGCCAACCAAGCTAGAAAAGCATATTCAACATTTAGAAACTCATCCCAAAGTTGGCATTAGTTTCAGCCGTTCCGCCTTTATTGATGAAGATAGCAATTCCCTCGGCACATATCAAATGCCGAAACTGACAGATATTGACGCGGCGCATTTACTCTGTCGCAACCCCATTGGCAACGGTTCCGCCCCTATGATTCGTCGTGAAGCCCTTGAAGGCATTAAGTTCCAAGACAATCTCTATGGCGAAGTGGAAGACTTCTATTTTGACGATCAGTTTCGACAATCAGAAGATATCGAATGCTGGATTAGAATCGCCATTCAAACCAATTGGCAAATTGAAGGGATTCCCGAACCGCTTACCCTCTATCGTGTTAATCCTGATAGCCTATCCGCCAACATGAATAAGCAACTAGAGTCATGGGAAAAGGTAATTGCCAAAACGCGCACCTATGCCCCTGATTTATTAGCAAAGTGGGAATCCCTCGCCCGCGCTTACCAGTTCCGCTACCTCTCCCGTCGCGCCATTCGCAACAAAGACGGCAAAGCCGCCGTAAAACTGGTAAATCGCGCCTTGGTAAGTAATTGGAAAATTTTAATTTACGAACCGATGCGATCGCTACAGACAATTTTTGCAGCTTATTTAATTTGGTTATTACCGCGTAGTTGGTACAACAGCATCGAGAACTTTGCTCTCAAACTGACAGGAAATAGCCAACGTAAGGCGATCGCTAAAGCTTGTTTAGACCTAGATTCCACTCGCAATGGAAAGATAAAATAATACCCATACAAATTTTGAAAAAGCTGGCTTCGCCAGCTTTTTCAAAATTTGTATATGGTCTTACTCAGTGATACCTAGTCTTGCAACTAGCTTCTCAAGCGTGAATTCCCGTATGCCCTACGGTACTTAATGTGTTCTAACATAAAGCCGTCCTAGAGGGACGGGGTTTTAAACCCATTTTTCCGATAATTAAAAACCAAGACCCAAAACCTGTGGCGCACGCACAGCGTGCGCCACAGGTTTTAGGGTTTTATATTTAATTGCGTCCAGCTACTTATATCAACTAAACCCCAAAGGCTGAGCTACTTACTACACAAATCCTAAATAGATTTATAAGTTTTTAGAACAGATCTAAATCAGTCACCGCACCTTTGCTGCTAGTCGAAACAAGCTTGGCATATTTTGCCAAAACCCCCTTAGTATAGCGAGGGGCAGGAGCATTCCAGCTTGCCCGACGGCTCGCTAGTTCTTCGTCACTGATATTAAGCTGGATCAATCGCTGATGGGCATCAATGGTGATCGAATCGCCTTCTTGGACTAAAGCAATATTGCCGCCCACAAAAGCTTCAGGGGCAACGTGACCAACCACCATGCCATAGGTTCCACCAGAGAAACGTCCATCGGTGATTAAGCCCACGGAATCACCTAAACCAGCACCAATAATCGCACTGGTGGGCGCTAACATTTCCCGCATTCCTGGACCTCCCTTAGGTCCTTCGTAGCGGATTACGAGAATGTCACCTGCATTGATTTTGTGATCGAGAATTGCGGCAAGGGAATCTTCTTCTGATTCAAAAACACGGGCGGGACCAGTGATAATCGGATTCTTCACACCAGAGATTTTAGCGACGGCTCCTTCTTCGGCAAGATTTCCTTTAAGAACGGCGAGATGCCCTTGTTTGTACATCGGACGATCCCAAGGACGGATCACATCTTGATCGGCGCGAGGTTCGGCGGGAATGTCTTTAAGAACTTCCTCAACGGTTTGCCCCGTGATTGTGATGCAATCGCCATGTAATAAGCCATGAACTAAGAGCATTTTCATGACTTGAGGGATACCACCTGCTCTATGGAGGTCAGTGGCAACATACTTTCCTGAAGGTTTAAGATCACAGAGGACGGGTACACGCTCGCGGATACGCTCAAAATCATCAAGATTCCATTCGACTTCTGCGGAATGGGCGATCGCTAAAAAGTGTAAGACGGCGTTAGTAGAGCCACCAACAGCCATGACCACGGAAATTGCATTCTCAATCGATTTACGGGTGATGATATCGCGAGGGCAGAGATTATTACGAATTGCATTGACTAAAACCGTGCCAGCCAGTTCGGTATTGGCGGCTTTTTCGGGAGCAACGGCGGACATGGTGGAAGAATACATCAAGCTCATGCCCATTGCTTCAAAAGCAGAAGACATGGTATTTGCCGTAAACATACCGCCGCAAGAACCTGCGGTCGGGCAGGCATTACGCTCAACCGCATTAAGTCGAGCCTCATCAATTTTGCCAGCGCTAAATTGACCAACCGCTTCAAAGGAGCTAACTACGGTCAAATCTTCACCATCCAGATGTCCTGGCTCGATTGTGCCACCATAGACAAAAATCGCGGGAATGTTCATGCGGGTCATCGCAATCATTGCCCCTGGCATATTCTTATCGCAGCCCCCGATCGCTAAAACACCATCCATGCTCTGACCAGTGCAAACGGTTTCGATGGAGTCGGCAATCACATCACGCGAGACGAGGGAATATTTCATCCCCTCAGTTCCCATGGAGATCCCATCGCTGATCGTGATTGTGCCGAAAACTTGGGGCATCCCATTCGCGGCCCGAATCCCTGCTTCAGCGCGGACTGCCAAAGGGGCAATGCCCATGTTACAAGGGGTAATTGTGCTGTGGGCGCTTGCAACACCAACAATCGGTTTAGTAAAATCTGAGTCTTGGAAACCAACGGCGCGTAACATAGCGCGGTTAGGCGATCGCTGAACGCCTTCGGTAATTGCACGACTGCGGCGATTATCGGACATAGTTCAAATCTCTTGAGTTAGCTTAACTAAAACATTTTAGAATTTTTAGACCCCAGCAGAATAAATTTGGACTATCGGCAACCACCATAATGCAATTTCAAAAGTCTTCATCCCATACTTTAGCAAGTCGGCTCAATCGTTACACTGTTCTTGGTACTGCTGCTTTGAGTATGGGACTACTCCTATATGGTTGTGGTGAAAATCGAGTTGCTCAATGTAACAAACTTGTTACAGTTGCCAATAAAACTAAAGATTTGGTAGCTCCTAAGGATGTGACGGGCTTTACGCAGCTTGCGGATAAAATTGACCAAATTCGCACAGAGGTACAGGCGATCGCCGTTAAGGACTCTCAACTTCTGGATCTGCAAACTAAACTCTTGAGTATGTACGGTGATGTGTCGGCGGCGCTCAAGGCTCATGCTAAGGCGACTGAGGCTAAGGATACTAATGCTCAGACTAAAGCTAAACAGGACTTAGAGACTGCGGCCAGCAAAGAAAACGATTTAGTAGATTCGATAAATACCCTATGTACCAAACAATCCTAAAACCTAGTCAGCAATGGCAGCAAGCTACTTGGCAAGACTATGAAATGCTGCGAGATGATACTAATAGCGATCGCTGCAAATTATTTTTCGATAATCAACGTTTGTGGGTAGAAATGGGCGCAGAAGGAATGAATCACGCGCAATTTAGCGCTTTATTTGAAATGGTATTTGCAATTTGGGTGATCCAAAATCCACAATATCGTGTTGCTTCGTTTCGTGGCTGTCAGATTGAAAAAAAAGGATTTCGAGCGGCTGCCCCAGACATTGTTTTATATGTTGGCGAAAATATTCCCACTTGGAAGTCAGGACAATCGCGGTTTATTAATCTAGACAATTGGCGATCGCCTGATTTAGTTGGTGAAATCTCTGATACGACTTTGGCGATCGATTTAGATGAAAAGAAGCGACTGTATGCAGACTTAGGGATTTCCGAATATTGGGTGATTGATGTCCGCGCCTATCGACTATTTGCGTTTAAGTTAGATGAAATTGGAGTTTATCAGCAATGTGAAGTTTCTCAAGTTCTGCCAAATTTCGCGATCGCCTTATTAGAGCAAACTGTGGAATTATTGGCTACAAAAACAAATACTGAAGCCGCAATCTGGTTTTCCCAACAAATTGCACATTCTTAGATAGAGGCGGCGCTTCGCGCCGCCTCCATTAGTTCCTGAGATTTTTAAACCAAGTTTGCAATAATTCTTGACATTCACGTTCGCGAATACCTGCGATCGCCTCTAATCTATGAAAGGACACAGGACTATCGGGCAAATTTGCCACCGTGCGAATTGCTCCTGCCTTGGGATCATCTGCCCCATAGACTAAAGTACTGACCCTCGCTTGCAAAATTGCCCCCGCACACATTGGACAAGGCTCTAGAGTCACATAGAGCGTACAGCCCGTTAAATGCCAATCTCGCAAAACCCTAGCAGCTTCTCGAATTGCCACAATTTCCGCGTGAGCTGTCGGGTCGCGATCGCGTTCTTTACGATTTACCCCTGTGGCGATCGCCTCACCCTGCTGATCAACAATAATTGCCCCCACAGGAATTTCTCCCGCGTCCCCTGCTTGTTGCGCTAAGGCGATCGCCTGATCCATCCAAATTTGATGTACTTCTAGATTTTTGATCATTTGTCGCTTACCATTACCCAAAAATGATCGGCGGCACTTCGCTTCGTCGATCATTTTTGGGTTTAATGTTACATTTATCGCCATTTTTTTGCAAAATGGTATTAGCCGTGAATTGAGTACCCTATGTCCTTAGAACCGATTGCCTTAACTACACCACTTTTTTACGTCAACGATCGCCCCCATATTGGTAGCGCCTACCCCACGATCGCTGCCGATGCGTTTGCGCGGTTCCATCGCCTTAAAGGTCATCCTGTCATGTTTGTCACAGGAACCGATGAACATGGGCAGAAAATTCAGCGCACTGCCGAAAAAAATAATCTCTCGCCCCAAGAGCATTGCGATCGCACCGTTGCCGAATTTTATACCCTCTGGGAAAAGTTTAATATTCACTTTGATCGCTTTACCCGCACTACTGCTCCTAAACATCAAGCGATCGTTAACGAATTTTTTCAACGGGTTTATGAATCGGGGGATATTTACTTAAATCAGCAAAAGGGCTGGTATTGCGTCGCCTGTGAAGAATTTAAAGAAGAGCGTGAACTGCCCGAAAGCCATCATTGCCCCACCCATACCAACGTTGTCTGTGAATGGCGCGACGAACCTAACTATTTTTTCCGCCTCTCCAAATATCAACAAGCCCTCGATCAATTTCACGAAGCTAACCCCCACTTCATCCAGCCCGAAAGCCGCCGCAATGAAGTTCTCGGCTTCATGAAACAAGGCTTGCAAGACTTTTCGATCTCGCGTGTCAATCTTGATTGGGGCTTCCCGATTCCCACCGATCCCACCCATACGATCTATGTGTGGTTCGATGCATTACTTGGTTATGTGACAGCTTTGCTCGATCCTGAAGATGAGCCAACCCTAGAAAATGCCCTCAAAAAATGGTATCCCTTCAACCTGCACATCATTGGCAAAGATATTCTGCGATTTCATGCGATTTACTGGCCAGCGATGCTTATGTCTGCGGGATTAGAATTACCCAAGCGGGTTTTTGGTCATGGTTTGCTAACAAAAGATGGCTTGAAAATGGGAAAAACTCTAGGCAATACCATCGATGCCTACGATCTAGTCGATCGCTTTGGTGCAGATGCCCTTCGTTACTATTTTCTAAAAGAAATTGAATTTGGCAAGGATGGCGACTTTAGCGAAGACCGATTTATCTCAATTGTTAACGCCGATCTCGCTAATAGCCTTGGCAATTTACTCAATCGCAGTCTGGGAATGGCAAACAAATATTGTCAAGGAACTATACCTGCTCATGATCCCAGCGATCGCAGTGAAGTCTCAGATTTAATTAGCCCCGTGATCGCCCAAGCCACAACTTTAGGCGATCGCGTAGCCCTCGATTACCAAAATCTTCACTTCCGATCCGCCTGCGAGAAAATCCTCGAATTGATCTGGAACTGTAACAAGTTAATCGACGAAACTACACCTTGGAAGCAATTCAAAGCAGGCAAGCAAACAGAAGTTAATCAAACTTTATACACATTGCTGGAATCAGTACGGATTGCCGTTTATGTACTATCGCCAATCACGCCAACCCTCAGTACTTCAGCCTATCAACAGCTTGGATTAGACTTTAATCAAACATCCCCCCCTGATTGGAGCCATACAAATTGGGGAATACTACAAAGAGGTGCATCCCTAGCTGCACCAATTCCAATCTTTCAACGCATTGAAACCAAGTAAATACCAATTTACCTATTGGCTTATCTGTTTATCCATTTGACTTTAAATTAGATTTTGTTTTAAGTTTTATCAGTTGTTGAGTACAAAAATTGCGAGGATCTATACCTCTAAGTATATTTACTTATGGTGTATAGTTAAAGGTAAGTTATAAAAATATAATTATTGATATGATTACTACTTTTATATTCTTGTTTATAAAAAAATCGTTTTATTGTTCTGAATTTATCTGATATTTATCTGCAATTTACTCTGAACTGATTTCTATTCAATTTTTAAATAATTTTTTAAACTGTCTTGGTATCAAGCAAATCTTTTTATCAAAAGTTACTTTTAACGTCCGATGCTGGCTTGAATTAAAGTTATGCATACGTTTATTAAAAGTTTTAAGAGGTTCTTCTAAATCAGGTAAACACTTAGGACGGTTTTAAGTATCGATGCTAATACCAAAGCTTCATCCCGCAGCACTAGATAATAAACGTTCTATAGGAAAAACTATGTTACCTTTTGAGCAAGATTCTGGATTTAAGCCAGATCAAATCTTAGAAAATCGAGGGCGAGTTGCCATATTTATCGATGGCTCTAATCTTTTTTATGCCGCTTTGCAACTGGGGATCGAGATTGATTATACCAAGTTGCTTCTATGCCTTACGGATGGTTCACGCTTACTCAGGGCTTTCTTCTATACAGGGGTCGATCGCACCAACGAAAAGCAACAGGGTTTCCTATTGTGGATGCGTCGCAATGGTTATCGCGTCATTTCTAAAGAACTTGTACAATTACCCGATGGTTCCAAAAAAGCTAACCTTGATGTCGAAATTGCAGTAGACATGATGGCGCTAATTGGCTCCTATGATACAGCCGTATTGGTTAGTGGCGATGGCGATCTTGCCTATGCAGTTGATGCCGCTAGTTATCGCGGTGTTCGGGTTGAAGTAGTTAGCCTGCGATCGATGACCAGCGATCATCTGATTAACGTTGCCGATCGCTATGTCGATCTCGAAGCAATCAAGGATGACATCATGAAAATATCTCGACCTCACTCATCCAGTAATATACCTGCTACTGCACCATCGATCGCTAGCTACACCTATCGTCCAATTTCTGGGATCACATCTTTAGAAAGCGATATTCCATAATGTGAGGCTACACCCTACATCACAAAAATTCCAAATATATTGACAGAAGTTGCCATTGTCAATATATTATAGAGTTCGCTGTAAAATATTCTGTCTTCGTAATTTGCTTCTGCCAAATTGTAGCTAACCCACTGCATAGAATGCATGTTCTCACGAAGATCGCGTTGCACAGCCATCCGTCCTGCAAGTCTTGTAATAAAGGTACTTGAGGGCAAACATAACCATGAAAACTGACAACAAATTGGGAGACTTATAGTGGCTCGCATTGCAGGAGTTGACCTTCCTCGTGACAAGCGCATCGAAATAGGACTAACGTATATATACGGTATCGGTCTAACTAGCGCCAAAAAAATCTTAGCAGCTACCAAAATAAACCCTGATACGCGGGTTAAAGAGCTTACTGATCCTGAAGTAACAACTTTACGCCAAGAGGTAGAATCCAACTTTCAAGTAGAAGGCGATCTGCGTCGTCTCGAAGGTTTAAGCATCAAACGCCTAGTAGACATCGGTTGCTACCGAGGTCGTAGACACCGTATGGGGCTACCTGTACGCGGACAACGTACCCGCACCAATGCTCGTACCCGCCGTGGCGGTCGTCGCACGGTCGCAGGTAAGAAGAAGGCTCCAGGTAAGAAGTAAGTAAGGATTAATACGAAACAATGGCTCGTCAAACAACCCGTAGAACTGGCGCACGCAAGAATAAGCGCAACGTCCCTAATGGAGTCGCTTACATCCAGTCTACTTTTAACAACACGATCGTCACGATCGCCGATACCGTAGGTGATGTCATCTCTTGGTCTTCGGCAGGGGCTAGTGGCTTTAAGGGCGCAAAAAAAGGTACTCCATTTGCAGCGCAAACTGCTGCCGAATCTGCTGCTAGAAGAGCGATGGAGCAAGGAATGCGCCAAGTGGAAGTCATGGTCACAGGTCCTGGATCTGGACGCGAAACCGCAGTGAGAGCTTTGCAAGCTGCGGGTCTAGAGATCACCCTGATCCGTGACATTACCCCAATTCCTCACAATGGCTGCCGTCCTCCAAAACGCAGACGTGTGTAATCAATTACGAATTAGCAATTACGAATTAAAGAATTAAGTTCACAACTCTAGAATTAAATTCGTAATTTGTAATTCGTAATTTTTCAATCTTCTAATTTCCCCTTGATTTTCGTTTACTCTTGCAGACTAAGTCGGTACAAATATGGCACAGTTTCAGGTTGAGTGCGTTGCATCCCACACAGAAAAAGACAATAGCCAGTACAGCCAATTCGTACTGGAACCACTAGATCGGGGGCAAGGCATTACCATTGGAAATGCGCTCAGACGGGTATTGCTCTCCAATCTTGAGGGTGCGGCCGTCACTGCTGTTCGCATTGCTGGTGTCAACCATGAATTTGCGACGATTCCAGGCGTGCGCGAAGATGTTTTGGATTTGATGCTCAACTTGAAGGAACTAGTGCTGAAGTCCTATAGCTCAGCACCACAGATCATCCGTTTGGTGGAGCGCGGTCCAAAGCTAGTCACGGCAACCAGTTTTCATTCTTTACCATCAGATATCGAGATCGTTAATCCTAACCAATACATCGCCACTCTTAGTGAAGGCGCAACCTTGGAAATGGAATTAACCATCGAACGCGGTAAAGGCTATCGTTCGGTTGATCGCTCTAAAGAAGATCACAGTTCTCCTATTGATACGCTCAAGATTGATGCTGTGTTTATGCCTGTGCGTAAGGTCAAGTATGAGATTAAAGATGCCCGAATTGGTGATGCCATCAATAAAGAGAGTCTGCTGATCGATATTTGGACAAATGGCAGCATTACGCCTCAAGAAGCGCTCAGCCAAGCTGCTAGCGTATTAGTGAACCTGTTCTCGCCCTTGCAAGAAATCACCCTTGCGCCGTCACTGCCCCAAGAGCGTGATGAACAAGACGAGACTAAGCAAATTCACATTGAAGAATTGCAACTATCAGTTAGAGCTTACAACTGTCTCAAACGAGCGCAGATTAATACTGTGGCTGATTTGTTGGAATACACCCAAGACGATTTACTGGAAATCAAAAACTTTGGTCAAAAGTCGGCTGAGGAAGTTATGGATGCTCTCAAACAGCATCTAGGCTTGACCTTAACTGAGTCCAAAGCTTCTAAAGTTCTGTAGGTTTCATATCCATCTAGTACATACCTATGCGTCACCGTTGTAAAACCCCCCAGCTTAATAAAGCTGCTGACCAGCGCAAAGCTCTCCTAAGGGCTTTGACCACTGAGTTAATTCTCAGAGGCGAAATTAAGACCACTAGAGCCAGAGCTAATGCGGTTCGCACCACTGCGGATCACATCATTACCCTTGCTAAAAATGGTTCTCTGCACGCCCGTCGCCAAGCGATCGCCTATTTATATGACATTGCTGTCAAAGATGGCGAACCCGTAAGCGATCGCATTCAAACTAAGACTAAGCAAGAGCAATTACCTGAAGAAGAGCGCGTGACTAGCTTAGTTGACTTGCTCTTTAGCCAAGCTAAAGAACGCTATGCTGATCGTAATGGTGGCTATACCCGTATCGTTCGTACGGTCAACCGTCGTGGCGATAATGCGGAAATTGCAATTTTGCAATTGGTATAAACAGGACGATTCCTGAGAGGCCAGAGATGATTTTGTCTGCTGATTCTGCGCCGAGCCGTCGTGTTGCTTTAGTTATTCAATACCTAGGTACATCGTTTTACGGATGGCAAAGACAGCCAAATCATCCCTCAGTGCAGCAGACGATTGAAGAAGCGATCGCTAAGATTTGCGGAAAAGCAACTGTTTTGCATAGCGCAGGTAGAACTGATACTGGCGTTCATGCGGCGGCTCAAGTAGCGCATTTTGATACGTCAAGCATGATCCCTCCCCAACGTTGGGCGAAGGTACTTAATAGTTATTTGCCCGAAGGTATCTTGATCTGTGGATCGACGGAAGTAGCAGGTGACTGGCACTCAAGATTTTCGGCAACATGGCGGCGTTATCGTTATACGATTTACACCGCAGCAATTCCGAATTTATTTGTGAAACAGTTTAGCTGGCATTACTACCACGACTATCTCGATGAAAAGCTGATTGATCAAGCCTTGCAACCGATGTTAGGTGAGCAGGATATGGCGGCCTTTCAAAGAGCAGGTTCGAGTCGTCCCCATAGTCGTCTTGAGCTTCAAGAAGCAATTTGTTGGCGCGATGGTGATTTTGTCCATGTGGAAGTTCAAGCCAGTGGCTTTTTGTACGGCATGATTCGCTTGTTAGTGGGGCAGTTAGTCGATGTGGGGCGATCGCGCCTGACGGTCGCCGCCTTTACGAACATCTGGCAAGAAAAGCGCCGTATTGAGGTTAAATATGCTGCTCCGCCCCAAGGACTATGCTTATTGGCGATCGGCTATGCTGATCATCCCTTTGCTGAGTTCGCATCACGCAAGCAAACCCTAGGTTTAAACGATCGCCATGTACTTAACTTGGTTTGACGTTTAAAGGCTAACCTCTTCCAAACTCAAAAAGTTTGATAGATATCCTGATAAATCTCATAGATAAATCTCGTTTGTAGAGAAACTAATGACTACAACTACACTTACTCCTAATAAAAGCTACTTACCAAAAGATCCAGATCGCAAATGGTATGTCATTGATGCGGAAGGTCAGCGCCTAGGTCGGCTTGCTAGTGCGATCGCGGTAATCCTACGCGGTAAGAACAAACCAATCTATACTCCTCACTTAGATGCTGGCGATTTCGTCGTTGTGATCAACGCCGAAAAAATTGCAGTAACTGGCAAAAAATCAACCCAAAAGCTATATAAGCGCCATTCTGGTCGCCCAGGTGGGATGAAGGAAGAGACTTTTGATAAGGTCATCGCTCGCGTTCCTGAGCGTATTCTTGAACATGCTGTTAAGGGAATGTTGCCTAAAAACACCCTCGGTCGTCAGCTTTTTACCAAACTTAAGGTTTACAAGGGTGCAAGTCATCCCCATGAGGCTCAACAGCCCGAAACCTTGGTCATCAACACCATTCCATCTCAGAAGTAGGAGAAATAAATGTCAGATACTGAACGTTCTAATCGTGCTGTTTACTGGGGTACTGGTCGTCGTAAAAAGGCGATCGCCCGTGTGCGCCTCGTCCCAGGTGAAGGCAAAATCGTAATTAACGGCAAAGCAGGGGATCTCTATTTGCAGTTCAATCCTGCTTACATTTCAGGCGTAAAGGCTCCTTTGGAAACCTTGGGCTTGGAAAATGAGTACGATGTTTTGGTCAATGCTCACGGTGGCGGTGTGACTGGTCAAGCTGATGCAATCAAGTTGGGCGTTGCCCGTGCCTTGGTTGAATTAGCCCCCGAAAATCGTAAGCCTCTCAAGGTTGAAGGTTACTTAACCCGTGATCCTCGTTCTAAGGAACGTAAGAAATACGGACTTAAGAAGGCTCGTAAGGCTCCTCAATACTCGAAGAGATAATTTATTCCCAAAAAAGCCTCGCGTCTGCGAGGCTTTTTTGGGCTATTTTTTAGTAAAAGAATTTCAAGGGATTAGTCACGGTTGAGTCGGCTAAGATTTTTGAAGATACGATTTTATTGCGGGTGAGAACTCGGAATGGCGAACTTAGAGAAGCAACATAAAAAAAAGAGGAAGCGCTAAGCGCTTCCTCTTTTTTAAAGAATTAGTCAGAAGGAGGGCTGACTTGTTCTTTGAAGGACTTACCAGCAGAGAAGGCAGGAACCTTGGTCGCAGGAATTTCCATCTTTTCACCAGTTTTAGGGTTGCGACCTTCACGGGCTTTGCGATCGCGAGCTTCAAAGGAGCCAAAGCCAACCAAAGTTACTTTGTCACCACCAGCTACGGTATCGATAATTACTTCAAGAGTTGCGGAAAGAACTTCGTCGGCAGTCTTTTTGTTGACTGATAAGCCTTTCTCAGCAGCTTTCTTGGCAATAGCATCAACTAGTTCACCTTTGTTCATAGGTTTCCCCTTATATATAGATGATTTGTGAATATGAGTTTAATGTCAAAGAAATATTTGTGCGATCGCTTTTAGCGAAAGCCGCACTGACTATGACTTCTGTTTGATCATTCTAATAGCAACTTGCCACTTGTGTATATACACAACGGTTAATTTATAGGGATTTGAGCAGTTTTTTTTAAATACTTATTGCTACAATTCTTATTTAAATTGCACAAATCCTTACCCAGAGAGACTTTCTGGGATCTATATTTATGATGAATCAGTGTAACCTAGACAGGGTAAGCACTTCATAAAAGTTAAAAAAATTACGAAAAATTCCTAAGTTGAGTCCTCAAAAAGCAAATCGGTACATATGCTTGGACAATAATCTAGGCGATCGCCTTTGTTTTTTAGAAAGGTAAGCATCGGCGCGATGTGCCGCCGATGATGCTTACCTTTCGAGGATTGCCAAAAAAGATATTAGAATGAATCGGGAAGTTTCTGGTTTTCTGGTTAGTTAGTAAATGTTTGTGAAGTATATACGGAATAAAAATGCTAAAAAAGCTAAAGCTTAGTCACCTTCTTGCCTTTGCCCTCGCCGCGATCGCCGCCATCATGTCAGTAACGATTGGGTCAAGTTGGGAACCTGTGACCGCGCAAAATCAGTCTCAAGTCCAAAAGCAAGCTCAAAAACCTGCGGAAGCACCAGTGCAAATCATTAGCTTGCAAAATGCAGGTTTGCAATTACAGGAAGTTGCTCAGGGCGTTTATGCGCTAATTGCTAGTACTGATTTGCCACCTGTGCCTGCGCCTACAATAGCGATCGCCAACGGTGGCATTGTGATCGGTAGTGAAAATGTATTGGTGATTGATCCGTTTCAATCATCGGATTTGGCAGAACTATTGATTTCAACCGTCAAATCACTAACGGACAAGCCAATCAAGTATGTTTTGAATACCCATTATCATTTTGATCACACGGGCGGTAATGTTGCCTTTGTAAAGCGGGGTATCCCTGTAATCGGTCGCAGTGTCATTCGTGAATATATCCAAAGCGGTAAAAATAATACTGCTGGGGTTACACCGCCCACGGTAATCGTGAATAGTCAGACAGATCTTTGGTTAGGCGATCGCCAAGTCCGCATTGAACGTGTCGATGGACATTCGGCGGGTACAGATCTAGTTGCCTATGTCCCTGATGTTAAGGTCTTATTCACAGGTGATATGGTTTTCAATAAACGGATTCCTTGGACTGGTGACAGTGAAATTCGTCAATGGCAAGGTAGTTTATATCGCTTAATTGCGACTTTCCCTGATGCAAAGGTTGTTCCCGGACATGGCGATGTGACTGATGTAACGGGCTTACAAGCTCAGCAAGCTTATTTCAGTTGGTTAGAGCGCACGGCTTTGGAATGGAAAGCGCAAATTTTGACTAAGGAGCAAGTACTAGAAAAATTTGCAAAAGTACCTGATGCTTACAAAGATTATAAATTTAAGGGACTCTATCCTCTAAATTTAGAGTCAGCCTATGAGCAGTTTACTCGTAGCAAGATTATTCCGTTAATTCCTTAAACTTAGCTATTGCTACTTACATATAGAGAATGACGGCGCAAAGCGCCGCCATTCTCTTATTAAAAAATAAAAAGAGAGACAGCGATCGCTAGTTCTCTCTTTCTTTGATGATTTTTATGCTGTGGGCGATCGCTGAATAGGTAAATTCTTTGAGTGAGCGTAAGTTCTATATCTATTGAAACTTAGAAAAGCGATCGCTTTTCTAAGTTTCAATAGATATAGAAAAATATTTTTCACTTCTTCTAATCTGAGTCAGGTAAACCCTGAAAATTTGCTTGATTATTCAATGATACTTCTCTCCAGTTCTTGATATCAAAAACAGAGGCATTTCTAAGAATTGTACTAATTGGTTGACTTTGCATAAGGGGGGATTATATCTGTCCTACTTGAAAATCGCTATAAATACATTTTATAGCGATCGCCAATTCGTACAATAAAGCTAAAGCCTCACAGGAAATAAATGCTATGTTCACCCGTTATCTAAAATTACCTTTGCTAATTGGTTTGAGTTTACTAGCGGCGATCGCTGCTGTAATTTTTGGCGTGTCTCGCGCCGAGGCTTTGCAGATAATGCTCAAACCAAATCCACCTCTACTAGGCGATACCGTATCGGTATGGATTGCCACGAATAAACCTGCGTCCTTGCCGCCAACGGTGTCTGTAAATAATCAGCAATTTCCTGTGTTTGCCATGTCGTCCAATCGTTGGCGAGCCTTTATTCCCACAACGCCACTTGATAAAGTGGGGCTAAAGCAGGTGGTCGTAACAGGGGATGGGCTACAGCAAACTTTAGCAATGCAATTGGGCGATCGCAAATTTCCCACCCAAAGCATTTGGCTCAGTGGTTCGGGTAGCGATTTGGAACCAACTGATTATGAATGGGATAAGGTTTCAGCCTTTAAAAAATTAGTTACGCCCCAAAAATTCTGGAATGGTGCATTTCTTAGACCTAATGAAGGTGAAATCACTACAGGATTTGGGGTGCGCCGCTATTACAACGGTGAATTTGCGGAAGACTACTACCACCGTGGCATTGACTACGCGGGTGAATATGGCTCCCCAGTGATTGCACCTGCGGCTGGTTATGTGCGCTTAGTGGGAACGGTGGCACAGGGCTTTAGACTGCATGGCAATACGGTTGGTGTCGATCATGGTCAAGGCGTAGAGAGTATATTTTTACATCTCAGTGAGATTTATGTAAAAGAAGGTGATTTTGTGAAGGCAGGACAACCCCTTGGCGCGATCGGAGCGACGGGTGCATCAACAGGTCCCCATTTACATTGGGGGCTATATGTGAATGGTGAAGCGATCAATCCTGTAGCTTGGCGCTATGACGGGGTAGAGTAAACAAACGCACTTCGTGCGTTTGTTTAAGTGAGTCCAAACCAGCTTAGATAAGCTGTCAGTATAGAATTGCCAAAAAATAGAGAGATTGCGCCGCCGATCGCTAAAAAAGGACCAAAGGGAATTGGTTGTTGTTTACCTAATTTACTAACCAAGATCGCGATCGCGCCAACAACAGTACCAACCATTGAGGCAATTAAAACCGTGAGCAGCACCTGTTGCCAACCCAGCCACATACCAATCATCGCCGCTAGTTTAGGATCACCACCTCCCATAGCTTCCTTTTGCAAGAAAACCCGTCCTGCAATTCGCATGAGGTCTAGGAGCCAAATCCCTAAAACTGCGCCACCAACGCCTAAAATCAAATGTCCTGCTAAATTAGTGCGATCGCTAGGATTGGTAAACGCCAAACTCCCTTGATAGATCAAACCTAAGACTAAGCCTGACTGAGTTAAGGAATTGGGTAGGATCATCGTATCGAAGTCAATCATGGAGAGAGCCAATAGCCAACTAAGAAATGCGGCATAGAAGCCCAAAATCAAGGTTGGTTGTGAAGTGCCAAAATATGCTGCGACACACCAAAACAGAAAGGCTGTGAGAGACTCGATCACAGGATAGCGCCATGATACGGGTGTATGACAATAACGACATTTCCCTTTGATCAGAAACCAACCAAGGATCGGAATATTGTCATAGGGCGCAAGCTGACGGAGGCAATGGGGACAGCGCGAGGGTGGATGGAGGATTGATAAACCCGCAGGCACGCGATAAATGACCACGTTCAAGAAGCTACCAACACAAGCACCGATCGCGATCGCAAAACCCTGTAAAAAGAGAGATTCGATTAATAACAAAGTGTTAAAACTAGATAGGTAGGGATGGGAGGCGCAAAGCGCCTCCCATCCTTTTTTAATATGGTAAACAAATTGTGCGCGTTATCGTACAGTTTCGACCGCCATAATCACGGCAAACTTCACGCGCTGCACTTTCTGCTTCATATTCATCCACTGACCAAGCTGTTCCTGCGGCTCCATTGCTACTTTCAGAAAGAGACATACAAGCATTACGAACCCAGATTAGAGCTTCACAATCTCCTGCACCAGAAACACTTTCACATTCACTGATGGCGCGATTTTCGGCAGCCATCCGCGAACGATAATTCCAAGAATAGCCTTTGTCTTGAGTAGTAGGAGAACGGGCGATCGCGCCATAACTTTGGGCGGCAGCTTCGATCGCCCCTGTTGATATCGTCGGAATAAAAATTGCTGCGACGATTACTAAAGAATTCCAGAGACTTTTAGACATAAATGTCCCTCCTTACTTCATTCAGTAGCAACTTAATCTTCGCTATTCCCTACGTCTATTATAGTTGGCGCATCAAGGGCTTTTTTAGTAGTTTACGAATTGTTAAAAAACCCATTTTATAGAGTGGCGGCGCAACGCACCGCCACTCTATAAAACCTATTTAGGGTTTGTGTATTACAGATAAAATTTCAAAAAGCTTGCTTCGCCAGCTTTTTGAAATTTTATCTGGGTTTTAAGAAAGCACAAAGCGCTGTAAATGGGTTTTTAGTTTAGAATATTTGCTGATCCATGATCGCAGGAGTTGCCATTGCTCACCAGCACCAGAAATCCCTTAGTCAAACAACTACGATCGCTTGGTGAGAGTGCTAAGGATCGTAAAGAACAGGGACTTTTTTTAGTAGAAGGAACTCATGCCCTCACCGAAGCGATCGCGACGGCTTACCCCATTTCGATCGTTTGCTGTACTGAAAAATGGATTGAGACTAATCCAGATTTGTACGATCAAATTGAAGCTGCTACCGATGCAATTGAACGGTTAGAAATTGTTGCAGAAGAAGTGCTTCAGGCGATCGCTACTACCAAAAATCCCGATGGAGTAATTGCGGCGGCAGTGATGCCATCGCGTGAAATTGCCAATATTCGCTCCCTAGGTTTAGCGCTAGAAACGATTCAAGATCCCGGAAATATTGGGGCAATTATTCGCTCAGCCGTTGCAGTGGGCGTTGATGGCGTTTTAGTCAGCAGTGATAGCGTCGATCTGACAAATCCTAAAATTGTGCGAGCGACTACAGGACAATGGTTTCGCTGCAATATGCAAACCTCTGTAGATATGGTTAGTGACATTCGCAAATTACAGGCACAGGGAGTCAAGGCGATCGCCACCGTAGCCAGTGCCAAGATAACTTACTGGGACTATGACTTTACGCAACCAACATTGATTTTGTTAGGGAATGAAGGCAATGGTTTATCTGAGGAGTTAATTGAGTTAGCAGATGAATCTATATCTATTCCTCAAAGTCATCTAGTTGAATCGCTGAATGTCTCTATTTGTGCCGCATTACTGCTCTATGAGGCAAAACGTCAGCGATCGCGTAATTTATAAAAGTGATGAGAAGCTTTGCTTCTCATCACTTTTATTTAGTTAAGAATCAATTTCATGGGTTGCCAAATAGTCTTGAATCCAACTGTCACCTAATTTAATTAAATGATCTAAATCAAAGTCCCATAAAATAATCTTGCCATTTACACTTCCTGAAGCAAGGGTTGTACCATCGGGACTAAAGCAAACTGTTTTGATTGCCGATCGGTGTCCTTGCAACGTCAGGAGTTCTTTACCATCTAGGCTCCATATTTTTACTAGGCGATCGCTGCCGCCCGACGCTAAGGTATTACCATCAGGACTAAAACAGACACTTCTTACTTCCGCACTATGCTCATTAAGGGTTCTCAATAACTTCCCTTCGAGGTTCCATAATTTAATGCTGCCGTCTTTACTACTGCTGGCCACGGTTTGATTGTCGGAACTAAAGCGCACACTATAAACTTCGCCCGTATGTCCGACAAAGGTATTGAGTAAAGTGCCGTCCCAATGCCAGATTTTGACGGTTTTATCTTGACTTGCGGTAGCAATCATATTGCCATCAGAACTAAAACAAACATCATAAACAGCGTTAGCATGACCAACTAAGGTATGTACCCACTCGCCCTCTTTACTCCATAGTTTAACTGTGCAATCACCACTGGCTGAGGCAAATAACTCTCCATCACCTCGGTAAGCAACACTATAAATAGAGAAAGCGTGTTCGTTATATATAGTTTTAATTAAGTTCCCTTTCGCATTCCAAATTTTGATGGCGCGATCGCTACTAACTGATACTAGCAAAGAATTATCTGGACTAAAGCAGATACTCGTAACTCCCTCTTTATGCCTATGAAGAGAAGTAATTAGTTTACCAGAATTGGCAAGCCAGACTTTAATTGTACAATCATTACTAGCTGAAGCAATGAATCGGCTATCGGGGCTAAAAATCAGACAATTGACCTCATCAGAATGTCCAACTAACTCAGGAGCGATATTACCTTGAGTACGCCAGAATTTGATCGTTGTATCTTGGCTGCCTGTAATCATTTTCTTGCCATTAGTATTAAAAATAATGCTATGGATACCGCCTTTATGTCCATACAGGGTCTTAATTAAATCACCTTTCACATCCCAAATCTTAATCGTGCGATCGCTGCTGATGGAAGCAATTGACTGACCATTGGGGTGAAAGCGAACTCCTAACACTTTATCGGTATGCCCTTCTAAAACTGTCAGTAAGTTTCCTTCCATATTCCAAAGCTTGATGTCACGCCCACGACTAGCAGAAGCAATGATGCGTCCTGACGGAGAAATATCAATATCTTCAATAAAACTATCATGGGCTTTAATAGATCTAAGCATCGTTCCATCAATGTTCCAGATGATTAATGTGCGATCGGCACTCCCCGTAACAATGCGCTCTCCATCGGGACTAAAACAAAGACAAGTAATCCATTTATGATGCCCACCTGCAAAGGTATTAAAAGGAGTGCCATCATTTTGCCATAGTCTAATTTTTGCATCTTCTCCACAGGACGCAAATATAGAAGATGTAGGACTGAATTTGACGGCTAAAACGGGGGCTTGGTGGTCTTTGAGGGTTTTGAATGGTTGATCTAAGTAGAGGCTTTTGGAACGACTCATTTTCCAGATCTTGATTGTGCTATCACGACTAGCAGAAGCTAAATATTGTCCATCACGACTGAAGCTCAAACCAGTAATCCAATTTGTATGTCCCACTAGGGTTTGGAGCAAGTTTCCCTTCATATCCCAAATTTTAATCGTGCGATCGCTACTGCCCGACGCGATTAGGCGATCGCCTGACTGGATCGCGATACAGGTGACAATATCTAAATGGGCTTGGAGTTGGTTATATTCATGCACATTGTAGACCGATTGATGTAATGCAGTAATTCCATGCATTCGTAAATTCACTCTTGCGGCGATCGCCTTTTCTAATTCTTGTAATTGTTTAGCTGCATATATTGACTCTAAGAGAGCCTCAAATTGTTGATTAAGGATAAATGTTGCTTTAGCGGAAGCACTTTTGAGAACGACTTCCGCCTCCGTTAAACTAGATTGTAATTTCTGCTGCATTTCCATCAGCCTAATTTTTGCGTCCTGTTCCGCCTCCAAAGTCGCCTCTAGCCGTCGTTTCGCCGCCGCCAAAATTTGATTGGCTTCCGCTTGAGCGATGAGTGCAGTTTCCACCTCGCGTTTTTCGAGGTCTTGACTAACCGAAAAGAAATGATAGTCCTGATTACTTAGATTTTTATCGGCTGACCATGCTAACGCATCCTGTAGAGCCTGACCGCGTAACAGTCTTGACTCATCTTGATAGTCCGAATCCACCCAAGCTTTAAAGGCTTCACCATAGGGGCGTAAATTAGCTAACGCTTGATTTACCCAATTTTGATTGAAAATTGCCGCATAGGTGGGATTGTAAACCCTTAATTTCCCATCTCGTTTGACCACCAATCCCGTAATGCGTAATTCCGTTTGTTCAGGACTATCATCGGCAATAATACCACCCTCTAGGTTTCTTTTTAAGGATGGCTCTGAGTTCAAAATCTGCTGATATAAACCCAATAACTTCCCTTGACGGTTTTCACTACTCCAAAGAATGCGATCGCGAATAGTTTTAAAATGTTCAGGCTGGTCATGGATTTCCCAGTTCTCCACCAGTTGCGATCGCACCAAATTATTGACCCATACCAGTTCATGCTGTAATGGAATCGTCTCTGATGAGTTAATAATTAGTTGACAAATCTTTTGCGTGAGAAAGGGTTGCCCCCCCCGTATAGGCAATGATTGCCTTGAGAACTGCAACGGGATTTTGCGACTTAGACAACAAGCCGCGCATTAATGGTTTCGCCTCCTTTAATTGAAATCCCTTCAGTTCGATCGCCCGACCAATATTAAAAGGAGTGCGTTGTTTATCACGAATCAGATCCGCAGGTGTCGCCACCCCAAACAGGGCAAAGGTCAATCGATTATAGGCAATGCGATCGGCGCGACGATTAAATAATTCGCGAATTAGGGCAAAAAAATCATCAACGGGAAAATTCAAACTGAGAATACTATCAATTTCATCCACAAAAATAATCACCCGTGAAGAGATCTTTTTAAGTAGCCCTTCATCAAGGAACTTCCCAAATCGTTGGACAGGAGATAATAATCGATTCTTTTCCCACCACTCTTCTAAGTCAAAATTATCATACAAATCGAGGCTACTGAGGATGCTATCAATTAGCCCTGCATACCACTGTTCAGGATTAATATCTGATGTGCCGATCGCCGTAATATCGATCGCCGCACAGGTAAAATTTTCAGCCTGTAAGCGTTGCATCGTCCGCACTCGCAGACTGGACTTTCCCATTTGGCGGGAATTGAGAACATAACAAAATTCTCCTGCTTTCAATCCCTCATAGAGATCGCTATCAGCTTGTCTTTCCACATAGGTAGGTGCATCTACAGATAGACTGCCACCCACTTGATAGAGATAATTTTTTTTACCTTCTGCAAGCATCAAATACTTTCTCGAAAATATTGATAATAGAGACTACACATCGGAACCACCTGATTCCCTTGAAACTTAACTAAACCCATACTCCGCAGTTTAAAAGCTACATGACTCTCTAGCTGTAACGGGCGATCGCTGCATACTAGTTCTTTAAAAGCTTCTAACATTTCCACATCTTCTTTCAGGTATCTTAACTGCCTCCTTAAATGATCTCCATAAATTCCCTCTTCGGTGGGCGCTAATTGTAATAATTTTTCCAAATCAATCCGACCACGGGCAACTTGATAGAGCGCTTGTCTGACTAAATAGGGATGTCCACCTGTGAGGGTCATCAATTGTTCTACTTCAGCTTTCTGCCAGTTGAGTTGATGGCGATTTACCAAATCAGCAATTTGAAGAAGCGTTAATTCAGGCAATTCAATCGGTAAACCTACATTAAATGGCGATTGATTAATATTTAAAGGGATATACACCTCTTTAGAATGAACGATCACTAATCTTAGTTTTTTCCAAACATCTTCATTTTTTGCCTTTTCATGCCAAGCTCTCAATAAACCAAAGAAATCAGAAGCAATTTTTGGATATTGAAAAATCAAATCCACTTCATCAAGTCCTAGCACTAAGGGAACATCAAGCACTGTTAACAAGTAACGCTGAAAATACTTTGTACATTTGTTTTTACTGCCTAAAACCCCTTGCCAATATTGGTCTAAATTATCATCTAGATTCAACTCAGCCGCGATACTGGCACAAAACCACTGAAGAAAGGAATCCAGTTCGCTAAATACATCACTATCTGCTTCTTGAAAATATAGGTGAGCGACTTGATTGCCTTTATATTTGGCATAGGCTAGAGTTCGAGATAGCAGAGACGATTTTCCCATTTGGCGCGGAGCCTTAATCCGAATCAGGGAACCTGGTCTGAGGATCGTCTCACAGCTATCTTTTTCGATGGGAGGGCGTTGAATATAAAAACGTGAGCCTAGCTCCACTTGTCCTTCAGGTTCTTCTAATTGTAAAATTTGTTTCGGTGAAGGCGGAGCCTGAGTAGAAATGGTTGTGGCGGCACTAGAATTTCGGAGCAGTCGCTCTAGGGTTTGTAAAGTTGTCGTGGCATCAGCAAATCTTTGGCGATAGTCATAGCACAACATTTTGTCAATAATTGCGGCTAAGGCTGGATGAATTTTTACATTGACCTTAGCCCCAGCCAAATCACATTTGTATTCATTAGTTTGCGGATCTTTCGGTAATTCTTTAAAGGAAAGTCCTGTAAAAGCCTGTAGGCACATGATCCCCAAAGCATAGATATCACTACAAAATTTTGGTTGTCCTGCGAGTTGCTCACTGGGCATATATACGAGGGAACCGACTACGATGCTTCTGGGCTGATTTTCATCTCCCATTAATTGCTCTAGAGAATCTGAAGTTAAAGCCTTGACTGCTCCAAAATCAATCAGCACGATTTTGCGATCGCTTTGGCGGCGGATTAAGTTAGCGGGCTTAATATCGCGATGAATTACTTGGCAACTATGCACAAAGGCGAGAACCCTTAAAATATCTCGCAAGCCAGCAATCAATTGTTTCTGCGACCATTGCTGACCAGCACCGATCTCGCGATCTAATGTATGACCTTCGATAAATTCTTGGACTAGATAAAATTCGCCACCTTGCTCAAAATGAGCAAATAATCGAGGGATCTGATCGTGAACGCCTAATTCATGTAAAGTTTTTGCTTCATTATCAAATAGCCGTTTAGCTAGTGCGAGTTCCTGCGGTTTTGTAAACTGCGGTTTGAGTTGCTTTACTACACATTTAGGTTGATTTGGTAGTTGTAAATCCTTTGCTAAAAATGTCTGCCCAAAGCCACCGCCACCAAGTGGCTTAATAATTTGATATCGCCCTGCGAGAATAGCTTCAGCACTAGTCATGTTCGGTCATTGGGGAAAATCTTAAAATCTTCATAATAGCTTCTTTAATAATACAGTGATCGCTCAATTTGCAAAGTAGATATAGCAATCCGAAATGAGTTATAACTAAGATAGAAGATAAAGGAGGAGGCGACAATGCTAAATCTAGAAGAGTTTATCCAACAAGCACTAGATCCCAGAGAACTGAAGCGAGGGATTGCGGTAAA
>Ga0316611_1000091_pt1 | contig 37749 bp, 28 predicted proteins | sample MIS2016202_MG_FD_207675 | JGI IMG/M metagenome (GOLD analysis project Ga0316611, IMG submission 207675) | Microbial mat bacterial communities from Middle Island sinkhole, Lake Huron, Michigan, United States - MIS.2016.202 | ecosystem: Environmental > Aquatic > Freshwater > Lake > Sediment... | reverse complement strand
GGCAATTGGGCTTGGAGGACTCGCTTGAGTTCGTTATACTGGTTCATGGGGTTTCTGATGTTTGTGCTAATTCTGATGAAACCCCATCCTGCTCTTCTTTTCAAGCTTTTTGTCCTGTACTGAGGTGCATCTCACTTTTACCAAAATTCATGGGTCTAAAGCCCCGTCCTGACTTCGACAAGCTCAGTCACCATCCAGGACGGCTTTTTAGGGTTTATGATTAGCATAGCGGATAGGGTAATCAACCGCTTTAAAAACCCGATGCTACCTAACTCGTAGCGACTGAACCTTGGCAATTGAATCTATGGGGTTCTACTTCATTGTTCTAGACCTCCCTGCAAGTAGATAAAAGATGCACAGAAGACGAATCAGTTTTTGGCAAATATTGCTGCCAATCCAAACAAACTTTGGAGCAATCCAACTACGGTGGGGCACACCGAAAGTAACGCTTGGGGAGAGAACCACCTCTATGTAGGAGTTCGCAAGGAATCCTAGGTAAGTGGACTCGGTGAGCCAAGAATCCCCGTGCCTTTAGGCCGGGGAGTGTCAAAACTGTTGAGCCAACCCTTACCCTTGCCCCGACCAAGCCTTGACCACCCCGTTAGGCTTTGCCTGCCATCCCTCCAAAGAAGGGGAATTGATCCCATTGCTTTAGAGGGGTGGCCCGTAGGGCGGGGTGGTCGTTGCCGAACTGAGATGCACCTGAGTACAACCCCTTGACAGTTCGAGGGCAAACCAAAGACTTCAGTAAAAATACTGAGTTTTGTCTCCGGTGGATACCGCAAAATTTAATTCTCCCGACAAGATAAAAAGTTGATGCCACCTCAGTTTGCCCTTGGCTCTGCGCCTTTACCCAAACTTGATAAAATTTTCCGCCAAATTCATCAAGACTTTACCTAGATTTGCTGAAAGTTAAGTTTAATAGAGGGTAGGAGATGATGTTTCTGAAGCTGCCGGGGTCTGACATCCCCAAAGCACATTTTTTCAAATTTTAATCGCGAGTTGACTTGGGGAGGATTTCCGCTATGCTTACACAACGCTTATTGCTCGGTTTATCGTTAGTGGCCAGTTTGGGGGCGATCGCCGCTCAACCGGCTTGGTCGTTAACCCTCGACTTCGACGATGCCGAAACCAACTATCGAACCTACACCCACAACCCTGATCCCGACGCGCTGTATCAGTATGGTCAAGCTGCCGCGATTCAGGCTCTCACCGATGGGGACTTTAGTACTAACGTTGAGTTATACTACTCCGGTGAGAATGTCACGGGAAACGTCGGGTTTAATGCCACGGTGGGCAACTACACCGCCAGAGTCACCAGCGTCACCACCGCCGACTGGCAGGAATATGGGACACAATGGATGAGCGACCTGTTTACCCGCTATGACAGTTTCCAAACCAGTTGGAACAGTCTCAGTAGCCCCGCCCAGACTGTGTTTGAAGAAACCTTCAAATATGCTGGCCTTGGTGATCCCAACATTGCCCAGTTTGCCATGGATGACAGTGGCGGCATGACGATGAGCACTGTCGGCTTCTATGACCTGCGCAGCGTACTGCAAACCCGCGCCGGGGAAAAATTAGCCCAATATGAAACCCTGGCTAAACTCGCCACGGCGACGAACACCCAAAAAGCAGCGGCGGCGGCCAAAATGGGCATCACCACCACCGCCCTCAATCAGCAAATTGCGGCATCTCCCTTTGCCATTGAAGGTTTAACCGCCCTCTTGGCCACGGTTAACAGCCTACAAGAAGCCCTACAGGCCAGCGAAGTCGCACGGGTAGATCTCTATAAAGATGGAGAATTCCAAGGCCGGCAATATGCCTATAGCTTTAGTGCTGTTGATTCGGGGATTACTGCTTTAGATGACGATGAGTCCTATAGCGGCGTTTATACCTGGACAAAACCGGGATCTCAACAGGGTAGCGGTGTTCCTGAACCCACATTCCTCCTTGCCACTGCCGTTGCGGGTGGTCTCTTCTCCGCTGCTAAACGCAAACAAAAACAAGTTCGGTAGTAGGAAGTAGCACAGAGCAGTGAGGCAAGTCTACCTCTCTCACTTCCCACCTTTACGGTTAACTCCAGATGCTCAATCTCTTTTCAACTTCATCGCCCCTCTCTCCAGAGGGGTTTTTTATGGCAATTGATAACCCCTAGGGGTGATTAGCCAATCTTCGTAACGGTGGGTGTTGCTGTTGCCGATTAAAACGGTGGTGAGCATATCAATGGGTTGGGTGAGCATTTCCCCCAAGGTGGTGAGGGCGATCGCTTCTTCGGGGCGATAGGCGGATTGCACTAGGGCGACGGGGGTTTCTGGGTTACGGTATTGGAGGAAAATTTCCTGAGCGGTGGCGATTTGGGTTTGCCGTTGGCGCGATCGCGGGTTATACAATGCGGTGACAAAATCCCCCTGGGCCGCAGCGGTTAACCGCTGCACAATCACCTCCCAAGGGGTGAGCAGGTCGCTTAAACTGACGGCGCAAAAGTCGTGCATTAACGGTGCGCCCACCCGTGAGGCGGCGGCTTGGAGGGCGGTAATACCGGGTAAAACGGTGATCCGGGGGGTTTTGCCATCCCAACCTTGAGCCGCAAGGGTTTCCATTACCAACCCCGCCATCCCATAGATCCCGCAATCCCCCGATGACACCACCGCGACGGATAACCCCCACCGGGCCAAGCTAGCTCCCCGCTCGGCCCGCTGCACCTCTTGGGTAATGGGCAGGGCTTCCCAAATTTGGCCGGGGCGGCGGAGGGATTGAATTAAATCGAGATAAAGACTGTAACCGATCACTACATCGGCGGCGGCGATCGCCATTTGGGCGGCGGGGGTCATTTGGCTCAAGGCTCCCGGCCCCATGCCCACAAGGGCGAGATCACCAGGGCGGCCGGTGTATTCCTGGGGGGCAAGGGCGATCGCCACCGTCACCGCCCCCCCTTGGGGATCCGTAAACACCTGTTTCGGAACGAATAATCTGCCGCCGCTGGCTTTGAGGGCTGCCGCTTCCGCCACGCTAGATGTTCCCACAGCGGCGGCAACAATGGGGGAGGGCGTGGGTACAGCGATCGGGTTTAATTCTTCTGGGGTGAAGGTGAGCAGGGGATAGTCCCCCTGTTCGCAAAGTTGGAGAAAGGCCACCTCATCCCCTTTGCGATCGAGCGTGGCAATGCCAGCGATCGCCTCCCGCGCCAAACCTTGAGCCGTTAAAACCTGCGTTAATGCCGCTTCGACCCAGGCCAAACTCGTCCCTCGCTCACAACCCAACCCCACCCACAGAACGCGGGGATGCCAGGCCACTGTTGGATAGGGGGCAGAGGGCGCAACGCGATAATCAATCCACACCTGAGCATCAGGGTTAGGGAGTGGTTCAAATCGGAAGGGATGGGTGGCCGGTAGCCCCTGCTGCCATAGCGTCGTGCCGGTTTTTTGCTGAATTTGCACCGCACCATGGCGGGCGATCGCCCCACTTACCGCCGTCCAATCCCCCGCCCCTCGTCGCCATCCCCAAGGTTTCCCCCAAATATCCACCCCCGGCAAATCCTGGCCCTGAGCCGCTCCAGTGAGGATCGCCTGACCGCCCCAATAGCTGGCAAGAATTTGGGTGAGGCGATCGCCCCCCCCTTGATGGCCCCCACAGAGGCTGATCACAGATTTAGAACTGGGATCGACAACAATCACCGCCGGATCCGTCGCCTTATCCTTTAAAAGTGGCGCAATCAACCGCACCACCGCCCCCGTAGCCAGCCCAAAAATCAACCCATCATAATCCTGCCAAATTTGGGTCAAACCAGCCCCTAAGCCCTCACCGTAGGATTGCAAAGGCGGCTCCGTTACCCAATCGGGCGGCACGAATAAAGGCAGCCCGTATTCCTGACAGAGGGGCAAGAGTGTGGCAATAGCGGCGGGGGTCGTGGCGATCGCCGCCAGGGTTTGGGCAGAAAAAGGGCTAATCAAAGCGGCAAAAACAGAAGTTGAATCTTGCTAGTGAACCCCGATTTTGACAATCTTCAGCCTCAAGGCGTGAGGATTCTTAGATCAAGAATCGGACTTAAATTGAGAATGTTACCACACCCATCCGGTAGGGTGGGGATGCGATCGCCTAACCCGCCATCTTGCCATCCTGCAACATCTTCACATATTGCAAATAAATTTGATATTCAATCGCCTTCTCCTGAGCCAAACTATAAAACTGGCTCGTTTCCGGCACTTTTTCCATCGACACCACCGCCTGATCCCAAGCCAGCACCGCATCATCCCAACTGTCGCTCTCCCGCGCCTCCCGGGCCACATCCACCGCCCGCTCCGCATCCTGTACCGCCACATAAAACGCTAAATCGACATCGCGATGACGCTGAAGGGCATATTCTTCATAACCCTGATATTCAATCACCTTCGCCTGAGCTTGGGTATAGTGGGGATGATCCACCGGCACATCTCGCATCCCCGCCACCGCCGCCTGCCAATGTTCAGCAATATCCTGCCAATCATCCGCCGTGCGGGCTTTGGGCAAAGCCGCCACCGCTGCATTGGCATGATTCACCGCTTCATGAAACGCCAATTGGGGGTCTGGCCGTTCATCCACCGCCACCGCCGTAGAACTCTGGGGCGAAGTTGCCACATCAATAATCGGTGCGCCCTCTTTCCCGCCCCCAAACAAAGCCGCTAATGACCACCCCCCTAAAGCCAAGGGAACCAATGACATTAACACCGCTTCCGTAAACCGAGGCGCACGGCGTTGGGATTGATCCAGATCAACAATAGGAGGAACCGGCAACCCAGAGGGAGGAAGATGATCCTCAGTAATTGTGGAATCTTCTTCGAGGACATCGAGGGAACTATTCCCCTCGGCTGGCTCTGGGGTGGCAGTAAGCTGATCAGGGGGAGCCGGGGGAAGGTTGAGGAGGTCGGGGATGTGGATGGCATCGGCCTGTTGGGCGATCGCCTGCTGCATCCAAGCCTCAAAGCGGTCTTGGATTAATCTTTGCCGCAACCCCTCACTAAATTTCACCGGAATATACCGCTCCAGCCGCACAATCACCACCCATTGATCGACCCGAAACGGGGGGGAAACCTGGCCCGGTTGGCTGATACGGAGCATTTGGGCCAGTTTGGGGTGGAGGTTGGATAATTCCAACGGCCCCACGAGGCCATTGGTGCGGGCTTCGGGGCCTTGGGAATAGCGGGTGGCCAGTTCGGCAAAATCCGCTTCTGATTCCCGGAGCCGAAAATACAATTCCTGAATAATTTCAAGATTATCGGTTTGGATCAGCGAAAAAAGCACCTGATCGTAGCGTTCCTGTTGGTTGAGGAATTCCGCCTCAACCTGCGTCCCCCAAGCCGCTTCTTTAAATTTTTGTAACTTGAGTTGACGGGGCGCAACCCGTTCAATTTGCTCCCGTGCCGCATTGAAATACTGAGGCTGCTGGGCCAATTGGTCGCAGTAGTCCTTAAACTCTAAATCCGTGTAGGTGATGGGGGCGATCGCCCGTTCAATGGTGAGTTCTCGCAGCAGATGGGGCAAAACTTGCGGTGAAGTCAACAAGTTCACAACAGCTTCTGCATCTAAGTTTTGCGGATTGGTGTTTAGAACTGTGCTCATGGCTGGTTCTCTGGGGAGCAGGTAACGGCACAAGGATTAGATCTTGATACCCTATTCTAGGCCCTTCCCTCCCAAAATTCGCCCCCCATGGCCAAAAAACTGGTTCAAGAGCAGCACCCCCCTAGGAAAGCCGAGGCATTTGGGCGGTTAGCCGCTGCCATGACAGGACTTGCGGGATCATGCCCCCAAAGCGAGGTTATCCCGCAGTTCTTTAGTCGGGTCTCTGCCTGTTTGTGAATAATTTTTATGACAGGGTACTGTACCGAGGAAGATTGCCAATTCTATCATCATCAACCTTGGATTAGGAACTTACACCAAGCTGGTTGGCAAGGGGCAATTTATGATCTGTGGTGGGATTCCTCGAACTCTCGAAATCGAGATGGAGTAATACTGTGGCAAACTCCATCGAGAACCTGAGTTCACTGGGATAAACATAAACGCAGAGCAAAGGGTGTTGGCCAGTATTACCTAGAGAGAATAATTTCTGCTCAGGTTAAGGAAAAATCTATTTCCTTCATTGGTCATTCGCTTGGGGTTCGTGTTATATTTTTTTGCATTAGAAATTGGTCTCATTAGTCATCAGAGCGGTTAATCTATGATGCAAAAGAGTAGCGTAACGGCTGACGCACCATTATATTGCGCAACCTGCGGAATGTTGGTTAGACCCCATTTGTTCTGGCATGAGAAGAATGGGGGTGATGGGTAGGGGGCGATCGCTAGCGGTGGATTTTGGGGTGATTAACCCTGTTGACGACGGGCAAGATAGCGATAGGCAAAATAGGCCGAAAGGATCATTGTGAAGGAAAACAACGTCGTCAAAGTTCCCAGCGCATAGAGAGCCGGTGAGGTGACGTTCGTCGTCATTCCAAAAATTTCTAGAGGGAGCGTATTGTATTGCCCAGATACTAATGAGGTGCGGGTAAATTCATCATAGGAAAGGGTGAACGTCAGCAACCCAACACCGATTAAACTGGGGGCAATCAAGGGCAGGACAATTTCCCCAAAGGTTTTAAAATCACTTGCGCCGAGATCCCGTGCCGCTTCCTCGTAGGCAGGGTTAAAGCGGTTGAAAATTCCCAACATAATTAAAAAGGCAATGGGCAACGTCCAAGACAGATGCGCCCCCAATCCCGATGTTAACCAATTGGTGGGCCAACCAAAGACTTGAAACATCACGCCAATGCCTAAGGAAATGAGAATACTGGGAACAATTAAACTGGCGATGGTTAAATAAAATAATGGCGTTGCCCCCTTAAACCGTTCCCGAAACGCCATGCTGGAAAGTACCGAAGTGGTAGCAGCCAAGAGGGTGACGATCGCCCCCAATAAGAGCGATCGCCCAAACGGTTCAACAAAATTTCCCACCCGCTGCTCCTGAAACACCTGCCCCAACCAATAAAAGCCAAAACTCCGCAGGGGAAACGTTAACGTCCCATCGGGGCCTTGGAGGGAGAGGATAAAAATTGTGAATATCGGGCCGTAAAGGAACAGCACAAATAGCCCGAAAAATATAGCTAAGACATAGAAAGAGAGCGATCGCTTTTTCATGGTTCACAACTCCTTGCGAATATTCACAACCCGTAAAATCCCCACCACCAAAACTAATGTCACCCCCAAAAGTACCATCGCATTGGCCGCCGCTAGAGGATATTGCACACTACCGATCTGGGTTTGAATCAGCTTGCCGATCGAAGCTGCCTGACCCCCACCCATGAGGCGCACCGTCACAAATTCCCCCATCACCAGCGTTACAATAAAAATTGACCCAATGGCAATCCCTGGAGCCGAAAGCGGTAGAATCACCTCCCGAAATACCCCAAACCCAGAAGCCCCCATATCCTCCGCTGCCGTTATTAAGTTGCGATCGATCCGCATCAAGCTATTGAAAATTGGGGCAATCATAAAAATGATATAGAGATGCACCATTCCCAACACCACAGCAAAATCAGAATAGAGCAAAAACTCTAGGGGTTGCTGAATTAAACCCACTCCCATTAACATTTGATTGACTAACCCTTCTTTCCCTAACAACGGAACCCAGGAAATCATCCGGATAATATTCGATGTCCAGAAGGGGATCGTACAGAGTAAAAACAGCAAAACTTGCCATTGTAGTTTGGGGACATGGAAGGCGAGGAAATAGGCCACTGGATAGCCAATCAGCAGCGTTGCGAGCCACACTAACCCCACAAACTTAAAGGTATTCAGGTAAGTTCTCAGCGTTACATCGGAGCTAAACAGATTGGCGTAGTTTTCAAACGTAAAAGCCGGGGTCATGGAGTAGCCGGTAAACTCCCAAAAACTGACCACAGCGATAAATATAATCGGAACCACCAAAAACATTAAGATTAAAATGGTTTGGGGCGTGACCAGCAAATAGGGCTTTAAAGATTTCCAATGTTGATCCATAGAGTTTATTTCCTTGCTTAAATTAAGTAAGTGTAGGGTGGGCATTGCCCACCCTACTTTGTGATTCGTTGCTGAAAATTTGTCAACCTGTGGAAGGCTGATAGAGGGGCGAAAAATTTTCGCCCCTCCCCTGCTAAGAAGCTACTAAGAAGCCACAAACTCGTTCCATTTTTGAACCAAATAGGTATTTTCTGCCATCGTTGAATTCCAACAGACAATATTACCGCATCGCTCTTCAAAAGAACCCCCGTCACGGGTTGCTCCTGTTTTGGCTAAGGTTTTACCGAAGGGATCAACCATATCCTCGGTTGCTGCTTTGCCTTCATACCAATAAGCCCATTCCGCCTCGGACATATACTTTTTAGCATTCTCCGGAGCCGCACTATAGTAACCTTGACGACCTAAAAAGGCCCCCACCCAACCCTCTAGCATCCAGTTAATATATTCATAGGCGGCATCCCGGGCCATTCCTTCCAGATTTTTGGATAACCCAACGCCACCGCCCCAACCACGATAACCTTCTTTTAAAGGTGCATAAATGCATTCTGTTCCTTGGGATTGCACCGCCGTCACCGCTGGCGACCACATCGATTGCAGCACTACCTCACCAGAAGACATTAAGTTGACCGATTCATCAAAGGTTTTCCAAAAAGCGCGGAATTGACCCGCTTTTTTTTGCTCCTTCAAAATATTAGTAATTTGGTCAATTTCGGCACGGGTCATATTCCCTTTATCCCCAAAGGTCATTAACCCTAAAGCTTCCGCCACCATTGCCGCATCCATGATGCCAATTTGCGGAATATCGAGAATGGCGGTTTTACCTCGGAATTCTTCATTAAATAATTCCCCCCAACTTTCCAGGGTACGACCGACTAAATCCGGGCGATAGCCTAACGTATCGGCATTGTATTGGAAGGGGATCAGCGTGGCGTATTCTGTGGGGGTTTCTGAAAATTCCTTAGAATCAGGGCCGGTGAGATACATTACCCGGTAGGGCGATGTGCCTTGGGATTTTTCCACTGGCATCCCATTAAATTCACCTGTGGTAAAGAAGGAAACGATTTTATCCCAATCGGTAATTTTATTAATATCAATGGGTTGCAAATTACCAGAAGGAACAACTAAAGGCAGGCTGAAGTATTCGCCATCAAAAATATCATATTGTCCGGGTTGGGTGATGGCAATTTGGTTATTTTCTTCGGTACTCAATGCCCGCATTTCAATTTTAATGCCGAGGTCTTCCTGGGCTTTATCGCGAATTTCATTGATTTGCGAAACCCCTGTGCCGATCAAGCGGAGGGTGACATCTTTGCTGCTGTTGGTGTTGACCATCGGAGCAGAATCGGGGTTGCTGGGGGTTCCCCGTTGGCCGCAACTGGCGGCAACGGCGGCGGCTCCGGTGGCGAGGCCGGCATGGAGGAGTTGACGACGGGAGAGTTTAGTCATGTTTAAGTTGATGAATGAATGGATTTAATGGGGTAAAAATACGCCATCGTGGGCAGACCAGCGCAGGCTGACGAGTTGCCCTTCTTGCCAGCCTGCTTTGTGCCAGTCCTCGGTGCGGGCTTTGTAGAGAATTTCTTGGCCGGTGGTTGCGGTGAGTAAGCTGACGCGGGTGACGTAGCCGGTAAGTTCGATATCGATGATGCGGGCGGTGATGTGGTTGGCTTGGGGGTTGGGGGTGTCGGTTGTGCTGGTGGGGAGGAGGGTGAGGAGGTCGGGGCGCACAGAGCAGGCGGCGATACTACCCACTGGGAGGGCTTGACCCCGACAGAAGAGGGATCCCAGTTCTGGAATGGCAAGCTCGATAATATCAAGGCTATGGTCATCGGGGGCAGAACTGACGACTTTGCCTTCAAAAATGTTGTTATCGCCGATGAATTTGGCGACGAATCGGGAGGCGGGGGTGGTGAAGAGATCCTCGGGGGTGGCTACTTGGTCAATTAAGCCGTGATCCATGACGACGACTTGATCGGAGAGGGCGAAGGCTTCTTCGACATGGTGGGTGACTTGAATGAAGGTGAGGCCAAATTGTTTTTGAATTTTTCGCAGTTCGCTGCGCATTCTTACTCGCAGGTTTTCGTCGAGGGCGCTGAGGGGTTCATCGAGCATCAGGACTCTGGGGCGGGTGACGAGGGCGCGGGCGAGGGCGATGCGTTGCTGTTGGCCGCCGCTGAGTTGGTGGGGTTTACGATCGCTCGTATGGCTCAATCCCACCAGTTCTAAGATTTCCCCGACGCGGGTTTTGCGCTCCTGGGGGGCAATACCGCGCATTTTTAAGCCAAAATCGACGTTTTGCCAGATGGTTTTATGGGGGAAAAGGGCATAGTTTTGAAACATCATCGCGGTGTTCCGTTTGGCGGCGGGGAGGTGGGTGACGGGGCGATCGCCAATATACACTTCCCCACTGGTGACGGTTTCATGGCCAGCAATCATCCGGAGGGTGGTGGTTTTGCCGCAACCGCTGGGGCCGAGGAGGCAACAGTAAGCCCCGGCGGGAATATCGAGGTGGAGATCCTGAACGGCAACGACGGAGCCATAGCGTTTGGTGAGTGATCGCAGCGCAACCCCTGCCGCTGCCTGGGCGATCGCGCTAAAGGTGGCGGGGGGAGAAGCCGTAGAGGGAGTCATGGGCATAGGAAAGGAAAAAGGCAGGCTAAAACTGGGGTTGAGGGCGGCCAAAAGGGTTCTGAACAATGCCCCAGACTTAACCTTGAGTCCTGTATACTCTCTTGCCTGCTACTGTAAAGTATCGGGGAATACCAATAATCACCCTCTGCCGGTCGTGGCTTGTTGTGCCAGGTTCTTGAGTACAGGTTTTCGTCCTCCCGATTGTTTCTGTTCCATGGCAGTGTTTTAGAAGGGGAAACTTTGCCCCGTCATGTCTTAGAAATGCTGTTTCCGCGATCGCAATTTGCGAGCAAGCGGGTTTTGATTCATCGTGATGGCCTTTTTCGCGGTGAAGAAACTACAAAAAGAAGAATGCCCTGAAGCGTTTAGCGGCGATCGCAAAGTTGGCCTTTGATGTTATTCCCCAAGATCCAACTTGTAGTGAGTATCGACAGGGGACTACACTCGGAGATAAGACAGTACCGAAAGGTTATCTATTGACGGTAAAAGATAAGTTTACGAAAGTTTACACCAGAGATAAACTGGAAATAGTAGCACAAAGAGACTGCATCATCGTGAAAATTTTTGACTGTAAATCTAGTAGTTGATGGGCAAAAGGTATGGAAATCTCAAAACTTAGTGGTTTGGAGCTAGTTTCACAAGCCAATGTAACAGTTCAAGATTTTTGGGCTTGGGCTTATTCCGATATCTTGTCTAATCGGAATCGTGCTATCTTTGCTGAATTTTTGGTTGCAGTTGCATTAAATTTGACACACCAACCGAGAATTGAATGGGATGCAGTCGATTTAACGTATGGCGATAAAAAGATTGAGGTAAAATCATCGGCCTATGTTCAAAGTTGGCAACAAAAAAAACTGTCACTAATTAAATTTGATATCGCTAAAAAAAGAGGATGGAATTCTGAAGAAAATGTCATCGCTGACCAAGAGAATCGTAGTGCTGATTGTTATATTTTTTGTGTTTACGAGGAGCAAGATATACGAAACGCCAACATTCTTAATCTGGATAAATGGTCATTTATCGTTGTTGCGACAGAAAAACTAAATGAGGCGTTTGGCAATCAAAAGAGCGTTTCACTGAATCGGCTCCAGGAGTTGGATCAATCCGTCAAATATAGTGATCTAAAACGTGCAATTGATCTGGTTTTAGGTGTAAAAAATGGCACGGTTTAACAATCTTCCTCAGCACCAACCGTGAAGAAATAGAAATAACATGAACGCACTACTTCATTTTTTAGGTATCCTGAGTTGGGAGCAAAATGAGGCATTATCCCGCGAGATAAACCACCTGAGCAGTTTCTAAAATTTCTTTTCGACGAATCCAATTATGGCTTTGCTCAATCGATTTTTTGGTCAGCAAATCCACCTCACGTCCTAGCAAAATCTTAAGCTCACATTTTATCCGAACTAGCTCTAAAATTCCCCAATATTGAATTACCATCGAAACTTACCATTACATCAATATCACTGTCTGGTCGAAAGTCGTCTCGCAGAACAGAACCGAAAAAGGACATTTGCTTGATTTTCCATTTTTGGCAAAACGCGATAAGTGCCTGCTGAGGGATTTTAATCTTTGCTTGTTGCTGCAACATACTTTCTCCTTTCTAGTGATTTGAGGGTTTAGTTATCTAATCTGTTATTAGAAAATGTGTCAATATCCTCCACCAAAAAATCACCGTACACCCATATTTGAGAGTTATTATAGAGTTCACTGAGAATAGGTTTTGGCTCACCACGACTATTCCAAGGTTGAAGATCAGAATCTAATTCACAAAAACCAACCCAAGTATGTCCCGCTCTCCGCAGTTCTTCCCCTTTAACTAAAATTGCGCCAAGAATAGCTAAGTCATAAGGCTTAAGCGATAACTCCATTGCACCAAGAGATACTTGGCATTCCAGCATCGGCTCTGAAAGTGGAAAGACCTTCAGACCCGGATCGCTTGCTAAATTATCGAGACGTTCTGGAATTTTTGCCAGTTCATTACCAACCAATCCATCAAACTGATCGAGCACCCGAAAAGCTGTGTTCGCATCTTCAATGGTTACACGACCTTGAGCGTTAGCCCATCTCAAAAATTGACGCATATCGTCAGAGCGAGAACGGGGAGCAAACCGTCGGCGAACTGTTTCACGGGCTTCTGTCAGGGATATGGCAGGAACGTACAACTCAAATTCCCCCTCCCTTGCCCGTTGTAGCAATTGAACAGCCTGCGGAGTTTGCAAGTGCGCGGGAGCAATAACATCTACCACCCAATTGGTTTCAACTAAAACGGCTTGAGGTTTCACTGTGCTGCCTTACTCCATCTCGGCCCAGCAGATCTGACTTCACCCAAATGAAGAAGGCTGATGATGGGTTCACTGAGTAGTTCTTTTAAATCATCTGGCAGTTTTTTGATGTTAGCAGGCAGCTTTAACGCTTCAATCCATGCTTGAATTTGTGATTCAAATTCAAGCCAGTGATTCCCTTGCCATTGATGATCAGGAGGAGGCAGTAAAGCAGAGGGAAGCTTGGCCTCACCAACAATATTAATTGATTCACCATTGAACTTCTCAAAAGAATCGCGAAGCAGCATCAGGCAATCGCCAGAGACAAGGATACCAATTGAGCAATTCATTGATGTCATGGCCTGTTTAATCTGCTCAATTGCCGCCAATTTACGACTAGGAACATCGTTGAGCTTCACTTCAACAATAATCCAATACTCTCCGTCTGGGCCAATAACAACAATGTCAGGTTGAGATGTTTTCATGGGTTAATTGTGACACGACTGAACAATTTTTATGTACCCAACCCCTAGGCTATCTGTCATCAAGATGTAGGGGCGCAAAATTTGAAATTTCGCTCCTAAGGGCGGGCAAGGACATCACGCCAAAATTAAGCGTTCTCGATGGCTGTGGACTAACTGGATGGTTGCCCCGCTGATTTGACTGAGCAGATAAACACAATGCTCCGGTTGTAATACTGTGCCATCGTTGCGACATTGACCCTGATAGTGGATTTTTGCCGTTGAGCCTTGGGACTCGATGAGCGTTAAAGTCAAGAGGCGATCGCGCAAATTCACTGATTTTAATTTCCCCGATTTTGTCCGCTTCTCAAACCAACATTCGCCCCTCTCCCAAACCGCCGTCACCCAATCCTGCCATTGGGGATCGGCTGCCTCAGTGGTGAGGGTTAAGGTATATTCCGCCGCCTCTAGGAGCTTGTTGGCTGAAGGGGCTTGAATATCCACCAACTCCAAATCATAGAGAGGGAGATCCGCCGGTAATGTGCGTAATAATCGTGCCTGAAAATCCGCAAACTCCAAGGGTTTCGTTAACTCAAAATCGACAATTTCACCACTGCTCGTCATGCCGAGGCTGAGGGCATTGGCGATCGCAATTCGCGGCCCCGGATGAAACCCCCCCGTAAAGGCAATGGGGAGAGAAGCTCGGCGCGTCAGGCGATCAAACAACCGCACCAAATCCAAATGACCCAAAAACCGCAATTCCCCCAACTTGCCAAACCGCAGCCGCCACCGTTGCGCCCGGGTTTGGTTCGCTTCAAACTGACCGGCAAAGGCGGGGATCGGCGGCACATCCTGAACAATATTGTGGCCAAAATCATCGCCACAGATGCCACATTGGGAACAGCCCTCAAAGGCACAGTCTGGAACCACCGTTTCCGCCAAGGCCCGCTGTAAATCTGCCTTCAGCCATTCCTTATCAATGCCCGTATTGATGTGATCCCAGGGTAAAGGTGCGTTGAGCCGTTCATCCCAACTAAAACGGCTTTTCCATTGGGGAGAGGCGGCCCGGAGATTTTCGACATTGCCGATCGCCTCGTTATCCACCGCCATCACATTCCATTCCCCCTCTTCAATTTGGCGATATTTCCAAGTGAGATCAGAGGCGGCGATCGCCTCCCCCCAAGCCCCAAAAGCCCGGTCTAAATTGTCCCACCACGCATCCATCCCCGCCCCCAATTCCCAAGCCTTACGAATCACGGGAGCCAGACGGCGATCGCCCCGTCCCACAAAATCCTCCATGGCCGAAATCCGCACATCGGTAAAATTCGCCTTAATCCCCCGCATCTGCTTAAACTCTGCCCACAGCAGTTCTTTTTTCCGGGTAAATTCTGCGGTGGATACGGAATGCCATTGGAAGGGTGTATGGGGTTTGGGGGTAAAGTTGGAAATGGTCACATTAAAATCAAGCCGTTTGCGCCCCTGTACGACGCATTCCTGCCGTAGCCAGCGCATCGTTTCGGCAATCCCCAACACATCAACATCGGTTTCCCCCGGCAAGCCGATCATGAAATAAAGTTTCACCTTATCCCAACCCTGCTCAACGGCGGTTTTTACCCCCCGCAATAGCTCCTCATTAGTAAGGCCCTTATTAATCACATCCCGCAACCGTTGCGTTCCCGCTTCCGGGGCAAACGTCAGGCTCATTTGCCGCGTCCCCCCCAAAATATTGGCAATATTTTCATCAAAGCGATCGACCCGCTGACTGGGCAAGGCAAGGGAAACATTCTCATCCTTGAGGCGGTTTTTAATCTCCATCCCCACAGCCGGTAAAGCGAGATAATCGGAACAACTCAGGGACAACAGCGAAAACTCATTATGGCCCGTCGCCCGCATCCCCTCTTCAATAGCATTAATCACCTGTTCCGGCTCCACATCCCGTGCTGGCCGCGTCAACATCCCCGGCTGGCAAAACCGACAGCCCCGCGTACAACCCCGCCGAATTTCGACGGTGAGGCGATCGTGTACCGTCTCCACATAGGGGACTAAACCAATGGAATATGACGGCATCGGAGCCGCCACCCGCCGCAAAATTCGCGCTGGGACATCGGGATGATTAGGATGCACTGAACCATCGGCGGCCATGTCATAAAACATCGGCACATAAACCCCCGGCACTTGGGCTAAATCCAGGAGCAATTCCCGCTTACTTAAGCCTTTTCCTTCGGCAATGATTAAGCCAATTTCGGGTAATAATTCCTCCCCATCTCCTAGGGCGAAAAAGTCGAAAAAGTCTGCAAAGGGTTCGGGGTTGGAGGTGGCGGTTTGCCCTCCGGCAAAGATCAGGGGGAGATCGGGCCGGTCTAACCGTTCAGCAGCGGTGAGGGGAATCTGCGCTAAATCGAGCATTTCGAGAATATTCGTCATCCCCAGTTCATAGCTCAAACTAAAGCCCAACACATCAAAATCCATAAGGGGGCGACGGGCTTCGAGGGCAAACAGCGGGGTTTGAGTGGCCCGCAGTTTCGTGGCAAAGTCGGGGGCGGGGAGGTAGGCGCGATCGCACAGTTGGGCCGGTTGGGCGTTGAGGATGTTATAGAGGATGATATGGCCCAGATTAGACGCGCCCACTTCGTAGACTTCGGGATAGGTCAAGACCCAACGCACCGTCGCCTTTTCCCAAGGCTTATGGACGGCCCCTAACTCATTCCCTAGGTAGCGGGCAGGTTTATTAATTTCAGGGGTAAGGAGTTGGTCAAGGGTCAAGGTCTCTAGCTCCGGCAGGGTTCAGCCCTCTATTTTAACCCCTGGAGAAGGGAAGGAAAGAGAATGGAGAAGAGAGGATAGAGTGAAATTGAAATTTCCTTCTCACTTCTCACTTCTCACTCCCCACTTCTCACTTCTCACTCCCCACTTCTCACTTCTCACTCCCCACTCCCCACTCCCCACTCCCCACTCCCCTTCATCGCCCCAACCATTCATAAGCCTCAAGATGACTAAGATCGCAACTGGTACAATCCCCACATTTAGACGGAGCGGGGAGTTTGCGAATCCGTCCCTTTTGTACCAGTTTGGCTAGCATCGGCTGAAGACAGGTGCGATCGCTCCGGAAGTGCAACGCGAGATCCCCGATGGAAACCGTGCCGTGATTAGCAATGTAGGCTTGGATGGCGGTGAGCATGGTCGTTAGGATTTTTCGGGTAGGAGGAGCGATCGCTGTTGAGCGGGGCGGCTAGAGCGCATCAGGAGGATGGTGGCGATCGCCCCTCCCAATAGCCCCACAATCCAAGCCGTCGCCGTCCCCGGATGGCGAGCAAAGGTACTGACTTGGTAAAACATCACCCCACTCCAATACCCCAAACCCGTTGTCCACAGGCCCACAAAGACCGTCCAGCCCGTATTCGTTTCCCGATACACTGCCCCCATCGCTGCCACACAGGGAAAGTACATCAGGATAAACAGCAAATAGGCAAACGCGCCCATCTGGCCATCAAACCGCTGCGCCATCTGGCCAAAGGTGGTGTAGGTGACGGCCTGCTCTGCTGCTACGGCATCAAGATCGCTGACATCGCCAATCGAGAGGCCCAAGGGATCAAGCACCGTCCCGGACAGCGCCGCTAAATTGGCAGGAATTGAGGCAAAAGCCGCCCCAATATTACCCATAAAATCGAAATCTTCATCCCCTAAATCAACCCCCGCCGCCGTTGCTTCATCCCGCGCCAATTGGCTATAGAGGGAATCGAGGGTTCCCACCACCGCCTCCTTGGCAAATACGCCCGTAAAAATCCCCACCGTTGCCGGCCAATTCTCACGGCTCAGACCCATGGGAGCAAAAATGGGGGTGACTTGCTGACTGAGGGTACTGAGGATCGAATTTTCGCTGTCTTCATTGCCGATGGAGCCATCCATACCGACGGAATTGAGCAAACTCAGCACCATCACCATCACGACAATTACTCGCCCCGCCCGCAGGATAAAGCTTTTTAGCCGTTCCCAGGTGCGGAGCAACACGCCTTTGAGGGTGGGTAAGTGGTAGGTGGGCAATTCCATCACAAAGGGGGCAGCTTCCCCTTTCAGGAGCGTGTATTTCATGATCAGGCCGGTGATAATCGCCATCCCCATCCCCACCAGATAGAGCAAAAACACCAGGTTTTGCCCCGCTTTTGGGAAGAAAGCCGCTGCAAACAGGGCATAGACCGGCAACCGCGCCCCGCAGGACATAAACGGGTTCATTAAAATCGTGAGGATGCGATCGCGCTTACTTTCCAGCGTGCGGGTGGCCATAATCGCCGGCACATTGCAACCAAACCCCACCAACATCGGCACAAAGGATTTACCCGGCAACCCCACAAACCGCATCAGGCGATCCATCACAAAGGCGGCCCGGGCCATGTAGCCGCTGTCTTCTAAACAGGCCATAAAGAGGAAGAGGCAACCAATCACGGGGATAAATGTCGCCACCGTTTGAATCCCCCCGCCCATGCCATTGGCCAGCACCACCGTCACTAAATCCGGCATCCCCAAGGCTGTTAACACCGCCCCCAAACCATCGACAAAAATCGTCCCAAAGAAAATATCAAAAAAGTCAATAAACGCACTGCCCACATTGATCGCAAACATAAACAGCAGGTACATCACCCCCAAAAAGATCGGAATACCGAGCCAACGGTTGAGGACAATGTGATCAATGCGATCGCTTTGGGAGAGGCTCACCTCGCGAGGCCGGGTGGCGATGTCATTAACGAGGCGATGGGCGTAGCTATAGCGACTATCGGCAACGGCAATATCCACATCTTCCCCTAACACTTGATGAATGCGGTGGCGTTGTTCCGCCACTTGGCGCAGGAGATCAACGGAGAGGTAGGAGGTATCTTGGTCGTCGTATTCCAGGAGCTTCAGGGCTGTCCAGCGCTCTGCATAACCATAGAGGGCGAAAGATTTTTGTGCCTCCGGCAGGCTTACGCCAACGCCCCTACAGGCGTTAGGCTGGAGGGCGGGAATGAGCGCTGCGATCGCCTCCTCCATGACCGTGGGATAAACCACTTGGGACTGGGGCCGTTGGGGATCGCTCAAAAATGTGGTTAAACAGTCCTTGAGAGCATCAACGCCTTGGCCACGGGCTGCCACCATCGGAATCACCGGACAACCCAGACGACTGGCCAGCAATTCGACATTAATCCGGGTTCCCTGCTCTTGTGCCACATCAACCATGTTGAGGGCAATGACGAGGGGTAAACCCATTTCGAGGATTTGGGTCGTGAGGTAGAGGTTGCGCTCAAGGTTGGAGGCATCGACAATATCGATCACCACCTGAGCCGCACCGGAGAGGAGATACTCGCGGGCGATCGCCTCATCCACACTCCCTTCATCCTGGGAATCAATGGCATAGATCCCCGGCAAATCCACGACGGTAATCTCCTGATCCTGGGCGCGATAACTACCCTCTTTGCGATCGACGGTGACACCGGGCCAGTTACCCACCCGTTGATTCGCCCCCGTCAGGGCATTAAAGAGGGTGGTTTTACCGCAGTTGGGGTTGCCGATGAGGGCGATGGTGGGGGAAGACATGGCTATTGAGGGGAAAAAACAATCTAAGGAGATGGAAAAACTAGGTCAAAGGCTCGACGCGCAATGCTGCCGCCTCGCCCTTGCGGAGGCTGAGTTTAAAGCCCCGCACTTCAATTTCAATGGGGTCGCCCATGGGGGCTTGGCGGGTAATGGTGATCGGTGTGCCGGGGGTTAAGCCCATGGAGAGGAGTTTTTCGCGGTAGGCGCGATGGCTGGTTTCATAACCGAGGATCCGGCCCGATTGGCCGATGGCGAGGTCGCCGAGGTGCAGAGGGTTAGACATCGGGGCATCGACCGGGAGGGTCGGGGTAGAGGTGGGGGAATCGAGGAGCGTGGTGCTCACGATGACGCGATGGGCAATGCCGGCCCCTAGGCCAATGCGACAGCCTTGAAACCCGACAATCATTGAGCCGCTTTCCGTCCGGCTGACGATTGTGATTTCACTGCCTTGGGTGAGGCCGAGATCCATGAGGCGACGGATCATCCGGTGTCCCCCCTGAATTTCAATAATCCAGAGGCGATCGCCCATCGCCGCCATGGCCAGGGGAAATCGCCCCGCTGTTTTGGGGGAATTCCTCCGGTCAGGCTGGCGAGTAGAGTCTTCTTCCTCCTGCTCACGACCACCGATGAAGGTAATCCCTGAGCGATCAACGCCAAGAAGGGCACGGGATGCAGCTTTGATTGCATTAAATTTCATAGAACCTTGGGGGTGAGAAGAATCAGTAATAATAGGAAGGGAAATTTAGAAATTTTTTTAATAGGGTAATGGGTTAAGGGTGGTTAAGGGGCGATCCGCGATAGCGCACCTATCGCTCCTGGGGGTTATCCCCGCCCCTAGGCAATCAAAGCACTGTCCTAGGTGAGGGTTCAGGATCACCAGCAATGGATAAAGGCTTCAATTGATCTAATGAGAAATATTATCATTAGTTTTGAAAAGAATGCAAGGCCAGGTCACTTTGCTGGCGGACTGAAGCCCCCGAGCCTTCCCTTGAGTCATAGAGAAGCTGTTGAGGGGTTAAGCGAGCCAATCTAACTGGATGGTGCTGGCCATCATTGTTTGGATCGGCTCCTGGCGGGGCAATTGCAGGGGCGTAACTTGGCCCTCAATGGGCATCGTGTTGCGAGGCTGGGCGCTAGCACAGAGGGGAATATGACCCTCGCTCACCACTAATCCTTGCGTGGGATCATAACCGCGCCAACCGGCCCCCGGTAGATAGACCTCAACCCAACCATGGAGATCGCGGCGGTCTTGCAGGCGATCGCCCGCCTGATACCCACTCACAAACCGCGCCGGAATCCCCAAACTGCGGCACACCTCCATAAACAGCACCGCCCAATCCCGACAGGAACCCTGCTTGCGCCGCACCGTCACCCCCGGCAACCAGGGATCTCCCGTTTCCCGCAAAATGTATTCCCATTCGTGGTAGAGCTTTTGGTTTAAGGCGTTGAGGAAACCTAAGGTATTGCCGTCGTTGTCCATGAACAGATCTTGAGCAAGGGCGATCGCCGCTGGATCAAACTGGGCTTGAATCGGTTCTAAATAAGCCCGGAGGCCATGATGAAGATCTTTGGGGTAATCCCAGGGTAGATCCATCGCCCAAGGCTCCAGTAAATAATCAAAGGGGTTTACCAGGAGCGTTTCCACCGTCATCGTCACCGTGATTTCCAGTTGGCTTGTCGGTTCAGAAAACCAGAGTTTCGTAAATGTGTTGCCATCGAGATCAATGAGGGGCGATCGCCCCACAGGCTGAGGGATCACCGTTAAAGCAAAATCTTCTACCCGTTGCTCCCCATCCGCACGGGGATGGAGGCGGACTAAATGGGGTTTGAGGAGAATGCGATCGCTATAGGTGTAAGTGGTAGTATGGTGGATGGAATAACGCAAAGCATGGCCTCCAGTTGTCTATATTTTCGGGGTCTTTAGAAATCCAAAGTAGGGGCGAAAAATCTTTCGCCCCCAAACCCTTTCGCCCCCAAACCCTTTCGCCCCCACACTAATGAAACAAAACAATTTCAAAGTCCCTCTCCCGCTCTGGGAGAGGGATTTAGGGTGAGGGTATATCTTAGGCAATGAGTGAACAAGCTGTATCATCGAGCCAATCTCACCAGACTTTCTGAAAACCCTTTTTTTGAAAAAAGGCAACCCAATGATTCAACAACTCACAATTTAGCGATCCTCATAACCCATGCCATTCGCTTCAGCATAACGATGGAGAAACCGCATCACCCGTTCCCAATCTTGATCCGATTCAATATCAATTTGGCATTCCGCCCCTAAAATATCATCCTCTTCATTTGCCCCCACCCGAAAGCTAAAATTACTAGGAACCGCACTAATTTCCCCCTCCTCATCAATCAAGCGAATTGTGCCGGTAAATCGCTTCGTAAAACTATTCACAATATCAATAGCCTTGAGCGTTTCAAACATGAGTAACACATTGCGAATCCCCGAAGTCTTCCCTTGGCGCAGGCGCACATTACTCAGTTCTTCACTAATACCTTCAAAAAATTCAATCCGGGGTGTAGTGGTCATATCATTTAATCGATAAAATAATTCCTGTGCTACTTGACTCTGCTAGGATAAAGGGGCGAAACATTTTTCGCCCCTACGCCCGAAATGCTATTCTGCTTCGCCGCCTTGCAGTTTTAAAAGGAAAAAGCCAAGAGCTAAACCGACCAAAATCAGCGTAAACGATAACACAGCAGCATTGATCATTAAATCGTGGGCATTCATGGTTAAAACTCCTTAAATCGGGAATGAGGGCTGATTGAGCTTAACAACCCATTGTAAAGCAAAGGGGGGCACTGGTCTCCAAATGAGCGATAGAAAGTTGGCAGCATCTCAGTGAGACAAGTTTGCCCACCCCAGGGGAATCGCCTGCGCATCTACATTCCCCAGCATCTTCTTCGAGCCAGGGAAGGAAAGTTAGATCGGGTTAAGATGCACCCATTGAAAGCCCTACTCAGTAAAGATCTCAGTAAATCTGCTTAAAAAATAAAGAAAACTATATCCGGCAAGAGTTGACTGCCTCTGTTACCGGTTAACAATCCAACGCCTCCCAATCTTCAGGACAAAGCAGCACAAGAGATTTAGGTTCAGGAACACGGAATGATAAATCTAGTTGAGATTGATGATTGAAGACCATTGTTTCAGCTTGATTTAGCCAATCTTGTGTCATTACGAAAGATAGCTTAGTGTCATTAATGAGTTCACGATATTTTAATGCAGGTGTTGCTAATGTGTTCAGCCATTTGATTATCTCATAGTCTTGTTTTAATTGCATGATTTCAGCAAATTCAACAGCAAGCAACACAGCCCGAATCGATCCGCTTCGATCTGTAACCCGATCTGTTACAGTGAGCAAAACAATGGGATATTTGATTAAGCTTTTTGGCAGGATGGCAACAGAATCCTCTAAGCAACGAGCCTGTTCCAGTGCTTGCTCTAAAAGAGGGCTACCGACACCGATAATCCGGCGATTCGCATCGGGAGCTTGAAAGTCACGCTCAAAAACTAGGCCCTCATAGTGGGATTGAATGCCAATTCTAGACCAAGCCTCAGGTGTTCGGAAAGCTAACCCTGTTTCGGTATCTTTAACCTGTCGATGGTTATAAATCAGCATTCCTTTAAAAAAGGGTTTCAATGCTGGCAAATCAATATCTAGCAGTTGGCTCGCAATTTCTTGATAATCGAAGGTTGCACAGTGGCCAATCAAGTTACGCACAGTTGTCAAGGCTTCCTGACCGCCAAACCGACGAGTTTTTGTATCAAACCAAGATTTGAGGGTATCTTGAGGCACTGTTGGAGCTTCGGAAAAAATTTCTCTCCAGATTGAACTTGATGTCATTCCCAGCACCATGGGTAATAGATCTTCTTGTTCATCCATCACACCCCCTAATGCCAATTGAATACGATGTAATTTTTCTTCTAGTCGTTCCCAAATGGTTGCTTCAATGGTATCCGGATTCCGAAGTGTAATCACTTCCACGGGATGGGTTTGGCCATAGCGATAGAGTCGCCCGACTCTTTGATGTAATCGCATGGGATTCCAAGGAATATCGACATGAATCAAGGTGTAGCAATTTTGCTGTAAATCGACTCCCTCGCCTGCGGCTTCTGTAGAGACTAAAAAGCGGGCTTGTCCGGTATTAAATAATTCAACGGCACGGTCACGACGACACCGAATTGTTTTACCATTGACTTCATTGGCTTGATGATCTCCATTGATAAAGGTGACGCTGTTTTCACCGTAACGGTGAATTAATGCTGTCATCAAGAGTGATTGAGTGACTTTATATTCTGTAAAAAACAAAATGGAGCGATCTAAACAATCTTGCTCTAATAACTCTAGAATACGCTGAATGCGGGTTTCATCCGTAATAGCTTGAGCCAATGTAATCAGTTCAACAAGATACTGCTGTTCATTTTCCATCAGAACTAAAGCAGAGAGTTCAGCAATTTGATGATCTAAGTCAGCTATATCTTGTTCTAAATAGCAATCAGCCTCTTCAGTATCTTTGAGAATTTTTTTGATTTGTTGGTGTAGTGCTTTGAGTTCTTGTAAATCATTTTGACGCGATCGCATTTTATTTAAACGTTTTTCGAGGGCAGAGCGTACTGCTGCCACAGAACTTGCTGCTAGTTTTTGGAGGGCAGAAAGAACAAGATTGACGGCACGACCCTGGAAGCTATCGAGGGAAGAGGCATAGGCTCGGCCCGTTAGAATAAATTGTGTTAATGTGTCATAAAAATTAGCTTCTTGGGGTGAATAGTGATATGTGACTACTCGTGCTTTTATGCCATTGAATAGTAATTCTCCGCGTAAGTTCGTGACATTTTGTTTGTTGTTACGAATCATTATGTCCCGAAGTTTGGGTAAATAGCCTTCTAGGGATTGTTTGGGATCTGAAAAGTCATGAGGGTTGAGTAATTTAAGCAAGGACAAAAATCCATAGTCTTTGCCTCGATGGGGTGTGCCGGTAAAAAATAACATAGATTTAATTTTTTGGTGCTCTTGAAGTTTTTGCACCAAGCGAAAACTTAAGGTTGTGCCGCTGGCTTCATCGGCGTTTAAGTGATGAGCCTCATCAACAATTACTAAGTCCCAATGGGGGGAGTTTAGTAAGCGTTCATGTCGTCCTTGGCGATCATCTCGGAGGGTTTGTAGTGAGGCGACAACTTGATGATGGGTTTCCCAAAAGCCGAGTTTGGGTTTATCGGATTCGGTGTTGTAGAGGGTAAATCGGAGATCAAACATCTGTTTGAGACGTAAGACCCATTGTTCGGTGAGGGAGGCAGGGGCGAGGATGAGGACTCGTTTAACGACGTGGCGGGAAATGAGGGGCCAGAGAATTAATCCGGCTTCAATGGTTTTTCCAAGGCCAACATCATCGGCAATGAGCCAGCGGAAGGGCCAGCGTTCTAATACTTTGCGGCATACCCAGAGTTGATGGGGTAGAAGTTTGACGCGAGAGCGGGAAAAGACACTCCAGCGATCGTTTAATGAGTCAATGGTTGCGGCTAGGCCGCGTAGGATGACGGCTAGGGGGGGGTGATGGGTTTGGGTGGCGATCGCCTGGGTTAAGCCGGATAAGGTGCTGAGGGTTGCGGGTTCACATTCTTCGATCCCATGGTCGAACCGGATGATGACGGTTTTTTCCCGGTCGAGGATGATTTCGCCGGGGCCAAAGGTGGGGTGAGTGATGCGATCGCCTGCTTGGTATGCCATATCAACTCATATATGACCGGGGAATAACGCGCCCATCAGAAAGGGTGATAAATTCACTGTTTGATTTGATCCATCTCGAAACATCATCATCAGAATTATCAGAGGGTTCTTGCAGTGATTGGCCAAGAAATTCTTCTTCTTTTTCTTTAGGTAGCATTAGAAACGGCAGATCATAATCATCACAGAACGTAGCATTTTCTTTACCAAGATGCTGAATCAAGAAATCATGAATGTGCCGTGAGTTCTCCATAGCTTTTTCATTGTTACCGACTCGAACTTCTTGACAACCAATTTTGAAAAGAATGGCACGAACCCGCCGAACTGGAACATAGGCATAAGGTTTCATTCCCGGATTGGTAAGAATACCAGCCCGCATAAGTTCACGAACAACAAAGATCGCACCAATATTCAGTAAACTACCCGCAGGTGGGACATCGCCACCAGACCCCTGTAATGCTAGATTGGATTGAGGGTTCAGGAGAGATGGGAAGCTTAACTGCCCACGCTGATCATCAGCAGATAATAGACTATCGCGATAATTTGGCCACCAACGGGAAAAGGCATAGAACGCCGGATAGTAGCGCACCCATTGGTAATATTCAAGGTTATTGCTAGCTTGAGGCATTTCAAAGTAATTGGCAAGCAAGTTCATCCAAGCAACCTGATCAATTTCGCGAGAAACCATAACATCAAACCAGCCCCACTCTTCACAATACTTTAAGAAGTCGCGATGCTGTTCAGGCTTACTACGTCCCATGCTTTGCAAAGCACCCAGACAAAACAGTGTCAGCCAACGCTTCGCGGTTTTGGCATCATTATGATTATCATTCTCAAAATTTTCTTTTGTCAGAATGTGATCACGGACAGGGTAGAGGCGATCCTCATGCTTTTGAATTAGAGAAATTCGATTTTTTTTCCACCAATCTAGAATCTTGTTCAGGATTGATTCCGGATCGGGTCGCTCAGGAAGAAGATTTGTATATTCAGGTTCATGTTGAAGATTGACGCGATATTGAGCATCACTTTCGTCAAATTTTTCTGAATTATGCGACGGATTAGATCCCTGTTTTTTGAAGTACTCAATCTCTTCTTGTAGTTTTTGATTTTTTGTCTTCAAATTTTGGTTTTCTTGTGTCAGTTCTTCATTTTTGTGCTTGAGTTCACCAACTCGTCGTAAATTCTCAGCAACTTCTGAATCATCATATAAGATATGACGATTATCAAAAAGATCTCCAAAAATATCTTTCGCCAGAGCTTCATTGTCATTCATCCACACAATCAAATCATCAAAAATATGTTGTGTTTCCTGACTTCGCTGTGAACCGCTCTCACGTTGTTGAGCCAACAAATTTCGAGCCAAGTTTTGAATTTTACTTCCAACATCTCTTTGAGAAATTTGATGAGATCCAAGTATTACAGGATCAAATCTTGTATCCATTAATTTATCTCGAAAGTCTCGTCTTAGGTTTGCTGCAATATCTTTGAGTTCTTCGTCAATTGGTTCTTTCTCAGAGAACAGATCGTCAAGATTGAAAAAACTACCATTTTGATTTGGCAGTATCGGTGTTTTTCCTCTCAATAATTTGTCCCATTCTGATTCAACAATGAGATTGGCAAGACTAGATAACCAATGACAAGTATCATCAGATGTTTCGGACAAATGCTTACTTAGCTCAGACAAGTTCTCAAACTTGGAAATTTCTTTGACGATAAACTCGACCTGCATTTGGTCAGAGACTTTGCATATTTCAGGACTCCATGTACTCAGAAACTGTTTTTCTGGAGTGTCAGCGTTGAAAAGCTTTTTCGATAGTTCATATATCTGAGTATGAGTTGCAAGCAACTGAGGTTCTTCTTTTGGAAAGACTGCGCTTAAAGCATGACAAGCTTCTTTTTTCTTGTCTAAAGTTTCCTCTTCAGATTCGAGGACTTCATTGATTTTACGAACTACATCCTTCTGAGAAATTTGGCGAGTTGCAAGCGTTGAAATATTAAAGCGCGAATCTATTAACTTATCCCGAAAATCTCGTGTAAGATTTGCAGAAATATTTTTTAATACCTCCTCAATCAAATCTTGCTCGAAAGATAAATTTTTGAGATCACAAAAATTACCATTTTGATTTGGCAGTATTGGAAATTCTCCGCTTAATAAGTTTTGCCATGTCGATTTAGCAATGAGATCGATAAGGCTAGACAGCCAATTGCAAGTATCATCGACGCTTTCAGATAGATGCTCGCTTAAATTGAATAAATTTTCAAAACTGGAAATTTCTTGAACAAGAAATTCGACTTGCATTTGATCAGAAACTTCCCAAATTTTAGGACTCCATGTATTAAGAAACTGTTTTTCTGGAGTTTCAGTATCGAACAGCTTTTTCGACAGGTCATATATTAAAGAGCGTTTTTCTCGTAACGAAGACTCTTCTGGTGCAAATTGTGATGGAAATAAGCAGTTCAAAGCATGGCAAGCTTTCTTTTGATTGTCTAAAGACTTCTTCTCTGACTTAAGAGATTGATTGATTTCTTCAACTAGACTATTCTGTAATTGAGGAGTCAACAAGTTCGCGATAGATATTGATTTATCAGCAAAGTGTTTGCGATAATCCTTGACGATTATTTCCCCAACATCCTTTAGACTATCTTCAATCCCAGGATCGTACTTTAAACTACTGGGAAAACAAAGTTCTCCATGCTGATTGGGGATTATTTTATAGCTTTCTAGAAATTTTATACCGTCTTTTTCTGCACGCTGTATAAGGGAGAAATATTGATTCAACCAATCTATGGGATTACGGATATTAAATTTCTCTGATAAATCTTCTAAATTTTCAATATCTTGAGTGATAATGTCAGATAATTTAGAAATTGTTAGATGATGCCGTTTATCCCAAATTTTATCTTTGAATATTTCATACCAGTTATGAATATCAGATTTTGCTGGAATCCAAAAAATATCACTAACTAAATCCCATATTGCTTCACGAATTTCAAATTGTGAATGGAATGGTATAAAAACAATATTTTCATCTTCATTCACTAACGGTATCTTATCACCACTCTCTGTTTTGACGAGTGGAGCAATGTATAGTTTGTCTCGGATGGGCTGCAATACATTCTTTTGATACCAGTTTGGCGAGAGCCAATCTATTTTAGAAGGAGTTTTTATCATCGCGAGATAATACAAACTTTCCCACTTCTGAGATATAGCATAATCAATTAGCTGTACATAGCAATCAACTGCTGCTGTGATAATATTTTTGTTGCGCTTAATTTTTGGATTGTCTTTATCCACCAAGAAAATCCCATCCCTTGGCTCTGTAGGATGAAAGTGAGAACTATTTATATAAAATGGAGTACCTAACTCTTCTGAACCAACCAGAGGGAAATCACAAAAGAGTCGAGGTACGTTTTGCAGTTGATTGTTAGATATACATATTGTTGAATTTTTCTCATCGATTGGTAAAGCGATCTGAAAATCCTGAGCCTCAACAACAATAAATGACCAAGAGTGACTTTGGCTATCACTAGCTTTCTCCACTATGCAATGAGATACGCATAAATTATTAATCGTTGGAGATAGATTCTGCGGCTCATTCGCAGAATAAAGACTGCTCTCATGTTGAACTTCAACAGTTGATATTGAAGGAAGAAAAATAAGTGTTAATGGCAGGCTAGTCTCAAGATCGCGAATGCCGATTTCAGCAGTATCGATACCATCAGAATCAAGATGATAGCTGAAGATCGTATTAAAGTCATTTTCATCATAAGATTCATAGTTCTCTGCATCATCAAGCCGATTTAGCTCTTGAATAGACTTGTTTACACTATTGATTACATCAGATATTTCTTCGCCACTTCTATCTAAATTAATACAGAATTTTCGATAGGGAAGTTCATCATCTTTGACAATTCCCCGAACTTCAACAATTTTAGAAAGTAGATGTGTGGTTAAGAAACCAGTACCAAATTTACCTGTGGTTTCCTCTGGATTTTCTTCTGATCTGTCCTTGGTAGAAACTTGCTCAATGAGAAATGTAATATTATCTGTTGAAAAGCATCTACCATTATGCTTAAATACTAAAATACGTTTATCATAGTTTAACTCGACATTGATATCAACATTTTTTCTGTTAATACTTTTAACATCTTTGGCATTTTGTAACAGTTCCCAAATCCAACGCCTTTTAGGATTTTCATCATTACTTAATGTCAGTTTGCCCATTAAATCGAGTATTTTTGTAGCAACAGCCTTTTCGTAAACTTTTTGGCGTGATTGAGTGATACGTTCTTGATAGCTCATTTTTCTTGACCTCTCTTTAGAAAAATAAAACACTAATTCTTGCTTGGGTGCTCGTAAAATGTTTGAGGCATTTGCTATTTACTCTTTGAAGTTAACAATTCTTAATTGCAAAGCCCAAAAATTATTCCCATTTCAAACAATTTTTTTCAAGATGTAGATCAGACTCGTTTTTTGATTCTGACCTTCCAGAAGAGTATGACGAATGTTATTAATATCACTTCGTGCGGAATGAGTTGCGCCATGACCAGACATAATCAATTACTCCTAACGGATATCGATAGATTAAACCTTGCAACTTGCGAACATTATTGTCCTGACTGTAACACTACAAAAAAGCTGCTGGGTAGATCGTTTCATTGTTTTAATAAATCAATAAAAATCTTTATGAATTGCAAAATAACTACTTAATTGCCAAGACCAGAACCAAGGGAGATACACCAAAGAATAGTAACCCGTGCCAAGACCATTGATGTAAAGTAAGATTCACAGTAATTTTGATCAATACGATCGCCCCTTGGCAATAATCCATCAATACCGTCTCCATCTCCTCGTCAGATCGCCCTAAAGTCGTGGCATGATGGCAACAGTGGTATGGGAGGAAAAAATGGGGCAAAAGGTGCGGTTGGTGATTTCCATGGGCGATCCGGCGGGGATTGGGCCCGAAGTGGTGTTAAAGGCGTTGCTCAATCCCCCCGCTGAGGGAGAAATTACGCTGGTGGGATCACGATCGCACCTTCAGGCCACCTATGCCCAATTGCGGCAGATCACCCCCCTGGCCAATCCTGAGGATTTCGAGATTATTGATCTGCCTTTAGCTGAACCCGTCACCTGGGGGCAAGGGACGGCGGCAACGGGGGCAGCGAGTTTTGCCTATTTGGAACGGGCGATCGCCGCTACCCTAGCGGGAGAGTTTGAGGCGATCGTTACGGCTCCCATTGCTAAATCCCTTTGGCAAGCAGCGGGCCATGATTACCCCGGCCAAACGGAAGTATTGGCATTGCGGGCCGGCGTGGAGCGGTTTGGGATGCTGTTTGTGGCGCGATCGCCCCATACCCAATGGCTCCTGATCACACTCTTGGCAACCACCCATATTCCCTTAAATCAAGTTCCCCAAACCCTTAACCCAGCATTGATGGCCCGCAAATTAGATCTGTTGGTGTCATGTCTGCAAGCGGATTTTAGGATTGCCCGGCCAAAGGTGGCGATCGCCGGCCTCAATCCCCACAGTGGCGAGGAGGGCAACTTAGGCCGGGAAGAAGTGGATTGGCTGATCCCCTGGTTAGAACAGGAGCGCACTCAACGGCCCGATGTCGAACTCATTGGCCCCATCCCCCCCGATACCCTTTGGGTCAAACCGGGCCAGGCCTGGTATGGCCATGGATTTGCGAACACGAATCCCCCCCTTCCTACTTCCCACTCCCCACTTCCCACTCCCCAACCCGCCGATGCTTACCTCGCCCTCTACCACGACCAAGGGTTAATTCCTGTCAAACTCATGGCCTTTGATCAAGCCATTAACACCACCATCGGTTTACCCTTTATCCGCACCTCCCCCGACCACGGCACAGCCTTTGATATTGCTGGCCAGGGCATCGCACGGGAACAGAGTATGGCCGCAGCGATCGCCCTGGCTGTAGAATTGGCGCAAAATCGGCGGTAATCGCGGCAATATCCACAATGTAGGGGCGAAAAATTTTTGCGCCTCCGGCAGACTTACGCCAACGCCCCCACGCCGATGTTTCGCCCCTACACCCATCTGTTCTACAACCGGATTCCAGTTAAGATGGGAAATAGTCCTGATTCGCGCTAGCGTACCCATCTGCGGTAGCGCACCTATCCGCCCCGCCTATGCTTGACTTCATTCGCCCCGATTTAATCGCCTTCCAAGCCTACACGCCCCATCCCGGCGGTGAACCCACCGGCCCTTTGGACATCCTCGACACCAACGAAAGCCCCGTCGATCTCCCCCCGGAACTGAAGGCCAAACTGGCTTGGCTCTATCAAGAAGCGATCGCCACCAACCGTTATCCCGACGGCAGCCATCACCACCTTAAGGTGAGTATTGCCGATTATGTCAATGAATCCGCCTCAACCCAAGCCATTGCCCCGGATTGGATTTCTGTGGGCAATGGTTCTGATGAACTGATTCGCTCCCTGATTATTGCCACCTGTTTAGGGGGGCAAGGCTCCGTTTATGTGGCAGAGCCGACGTTTTCCATGTATGGGATTATTGCGGAAACCTTGGGGGTTTCAGTGGTGCGGGGTCAGCGGTTAGCGGATTTTTCAATGGATTTGGCGCAGGCGCGATCGCAGGTCGTGGCCCCTGTTCGCGTCGTTTTCGTGGTTCACCCCAATTCCCCCACCGCCAACGCCCTCACCCCTGGAGAAATGGCTTGGTTACGCAGCTTGCCCCCGGAGATTTTGGTGGTGATTGATGAGGCTTATTTTGAATTTAGCCAAACCACATTGGCCGCTGAATTGCCCCAACATCCCAATTGGGTGATTTTGCGCACGTTCTCCAAAGCCTTTCGCCTCGCGGCGTTGCGGGTGGGCTATGCGATCGCCCATCCCCACCTCACCCAAATCCTCGAAAAAGTCCGCCTCCCTTACAACCTCCCCGCCTTCACCCAAGCCGGAGCAGCCTTAGCCCTCGATCATCGGGAATTGCTCCTCAGTGCAATTCCCACATTACAAAAGGAGCGGCAAACCATGATCGCCGCCCTCAGTGCATTACCTGGTTTTATCGTATTTCCCAGTGATGCCAACTTTGTCTATGTACGGTTGCGAGAGGGGGGTGATCCCGAATTAGCCGCCATAGCCGCCGCCCTCAAAGCCGAAGGGACGTTAATTCGCCATACGGGGGGCGGGTTACGGATCACGGTGGGAACAGCAGCAGAGAATGAGCGAGCCATAGCCCGCCTCACCGCCTATCCGCCAACGACGAAAACTCTATAATAGAGGCCCACGCTGTTTTTGAGGCTCCACCATGACCCTTACCCTCGAAAAACCCACCCTACCCCCTCCCATCCACCATCACGCCACCTGGCAAGACTATGAAGCAATCCGGGATCATCCCACTCTAGACTGGCGAAAAATTTCATTTTATCAAGGATGGTTGTGGGTAGATATGGGTGCAGAAGGGCCGAATCACGCCGCGTTTAGCGATTTAATCACGATTATTTTTGGATTTTGGGCATTTCTTCATCCTGAAGTTCCCCTCCAGTCCTATGGTCGTTGCCTCATTGACCGCCCTGATACCCATGCCTGCGCTCCTGATTTGGTGCTGTACAAGGGCGATGATATTCCCAAATTGCAACCGGGGGAGCCGCGCCGCATTAGCCTCGATCGCCACCGTTTACCGGATTTAGTGGGGGAAATTGCTGATACAACCCTCAGCCTTGATCTGGATGAACAGAAGCAACTTTATGCGAGTTTGGGGATTCCCGAATATTGGGTGATTGATGTGAAGGGGATGCGGATTTTTGCCTTTGGTTTAACGGCATCGGGACGGTATGAAGCCATCTCTGAATCCCAAGTTCTCACAGGGTTGGCGATCGCCCTCCTCGAACAAACCCTAGAGCGGATGAACGAAGGAACGAATACGGCGGCGGCGAATTGGTTAATGGCGCAATTGAGGAGTGAGAATTGAGGAGAGAGGAGTGAGAGAGCAAACTAAACTCCCCCTCTTTTCTCTCTCCTCTCCCCTCTTTCCTCTCCCTAAGGATCGGTGCGATCGCCATTGGCCGCTACTAATTTCGCGCCAATTTCATCTAACGGCATCGCCCCCAGTTCCCCTGATGCGCGGGTGCGGATGCTGAGGCTTTGGCTTTCCACCTCTTTCGCTCCGACGATCGCCATCACGGGGATTTTATCTTTTTCAGCATTGCGAATCTGTTTACCCAGGCGATCGCCACTGGCAATTTCCACCCGTAACCCCTGGGCCACCCATTGATCCCGCACCCCCTGGGCATAGGCTAAAAATTCATCACTGACACAGAGTAGGCGCACCTGTACCGGGGCCAGCCAGAAGGGGAAATCTCCGGCGTATTCTTCAATGAGAATGCCAATTAATCGCTCTAAGGAGCCAAAAGGCGCACGGTGAATCATCACGGGCCGTTGACGAGAACCGTCCTCACTGACATATTCCAAATCAAACCGGTTCGGCAAATTATAATCCACCTGTACCGTCCCCAATTGCCATTCCCGATCTAATACATCTCGGAAAATAAAATCCAGTTTTGGCCCGTAAAATGCCGCCTCTCCGGGGGCCTCAAAATGCTCCATCCCCAAATGCTGCACCGCCCGCCGAATTGCATTTTCCGCCGCATTCCAGGCTTCATCGGAACCGATATATTTATCCGATTCGGGATCGCGGAAACTAAGGCGTGCTTTAAAGTTTTTCAGCTTCAATTTTTCAAAAACTGAAAGAATTAAATCCACCACATCGAGAAATTCCGCATCCAATTGATTAGGCGTGACAAAGAGGTGAGAATCATCCACGGTAAAGCCCCGCACCCGCGTTAAACCCCCCAATTCCCCCGACTGCTCATAGCGGTACACCGTGCCAAATTCCGCTAAACGGATCGGCAATTCCCGATAGGAACGCAGTTCGTTTTTATAGATTTGGATATGGAAAGGGCAGTTCATCGGCTTGAGGACAAAGCCCTGTTCGGCTTCCGCAGCGGCCTGATCTTCCGCCATCATCGGGAACATATCCTCTTTATAGTTCTGCCAATGGCCGGAGGTTTTAAACAGATCCACCCGGCCAATATGGGGCGTAACGACCCCTAAATAACCCCGTTTGGTTTGTTCTTCTTCAAGGAAACCCTGGAGGAGCGATCGCACCACCGTCCCCTTGGGAGTCCAGAGGGGCAGCCCCGGCCCCACCACATCGGAGAACAGGAATAGGCCCAATTCTTTCCCCAGTTTGCGGTGATCCCGCTTCAGGGCTTCTTCTTTGCGCCGTTGATATTCCTTGAGTTGCTCGGGGGTTTCCCAAGCCGTTGCATAGATGCGTTGCAGTTGTTGGCGGTTTTCATCCCCCCGCCAGTAGGCTCCCGCCACACTTTCGAGGGCGATCGCCTTCGGGTTCAATTCCTGAGTATTTTCCACATGGGGGCCAGCACAGAGATCCCACCACTGATCCCCCAAGTGATAAATCGTAATCTCATCCCCCCGCATCATGTCCCGGAGAATTTCCAGCTTGTAGGGTTCCTCGATTTGCTCAATGCGAGTCTGAGCCTCTTCCCGCGTCACCGCTTCCCGCAGTACCGGCAATTTCTGCTTAATAATCTTATCCATCTGCTTTTTGATGGCCTTAAGATCCGCTTCCGTGAAGGGTTCGGGATTATCGAAATCGTAATAAAAGCCCGTCTCTGTCCAGGGGCCAATCGTCACCTGTGCCTGGGGGAAAAGGGTCTGTACCGCCATGGCCATCACATGGGAGGCGGTGTGACGGATACATTTGAGGGGTTCCGATTCACTGGTACGGGGGAGATGAATCGGTTCAGAAGCGGAATGTTCGGCACTGGACATAGATTGATTGACCTTCAAAGCGGACGATGGGGATTGAATCACCACCCCTCCATTGTACCGATGTCCCTGAACGGAAGGAAACCCACGGGAGATTTTGGCGATGGGGAGGCGATGGCGAATCACCTCCCACCCTTAGAAGTGCTAGATTTGGGGCAGCCCCTTGGGTTGTGCAAACCTCAGGCTCTCTTTCACCATACAGTTGAGCATCCTATGGCAATTAATCTCGAAAAAGGACAACGGATTTCCCTCGTCAAGGCAGCACCGGGTTTAAAACGGGTGCTTTGTGGTTTGGGGTGGGATGTGGCCCAACGGCCCAAAGGGTTGATGAACCTGTTTAGCAACAACCATGATTATGATTTGGATGCGACGGCGATCGCCCTTGACTCTAAGGACAAATACCGCAACACGAACAACGTTATCTATTTTGGCAATCTGCGCCATCCTTCAGGAGCCATTACCCATTTAGGGGATAATCTCACGGGGGCGGGCCATGGCGATGATGAGCAGATCATTGTTGATTTAACGAAAATCCCCGCTGAGATTGAAACTTTAATGTTTGTGGTGAATATCTATCGGTGTCGCGATCGCCAGCAGGATTTTAGCCAAGTTAAAAATGCTTTTGTGCGTCTCGAAAATATGGAAAACCGCACCGAAATCGCCCGTTACAATCTCTCTGGAAGCGATTACCAAGGTTGTACGGGGTTACGCATTGCCAAGTTATATCGTAACGGGGAAGGTTGGGATTTAACGGCTCTTGGTGAAGGGTTACAGGTCAATGAGTTAAAGGAAATTCTCAAGCAATATTAAAACCGTAGGGGCGAAAAATCAAACGGAGGGGCGAAAAATTTTTGTGCCTCCGGCAGGCTTACGCCAACGCCCCTACAAGGTTTTTAATTGATCGCTTTAAATTTTGAGAACCCATTTTTGATAATACCCATGCCCAGAACTCCAATTATTGATCCTGAGCAATCCTATAGTTTTTCTGATTACTTTAAACTCAATTTTGCCCCTCAGGATATTCTTGCCTATTTTAAGGTAAAACTCCGACGCTCCAGGCTAGCATTACCCCATTATTCTGGCCCTCTGGATCGCCTCTGTGATCTCAAAGAACGGATTGCCAACACCCTCCCCCGCCTCAGTCTTAATAGTGAAATGGCGAGGCGAGAATTTCTGATTGCCCCGGTGTTAACCGATCTACTCTACTACACCACAGCGATTCTCAATGTGGAATATCCGATCGCCGTTAATCATCAACTGAAGGGTTCCCTAGATTACCTGCTTCAAAACGAGCAAAGTTTCCTTGTGATTGAAGCGAAAAATGAAGATTTAGAGCGGGGTTTTCTACAATTGGCTATTGAACTCATCGCTCTGGATCAATGGCTTGATTCTGACCAGCCGATCCTGTTTGGTGCGATTTCTACGGGCAATATCTGGCAATTTGGCCAGTTTGATCGCACTGCTCGCCAAATCACCCAAGACCTTGACCTCTACCGCGTCCCCACCGATCTCGACGACCTCCTCCCCATCCTGATCCAGATTCTGGAACCTGAATAAAAATTGATATGAAATTTAAGGTTATGTTTCAACAGATATAGATATATTTGTTGATATTGAGTTACTGATCAACTGAGATACAGGTGTATAAATATCACATTGAACTTCTGGTACTCGAATCGTTATTATTAATGAATAACGAACAGGTTGTTCATAACGCTCCAATTGTTTTTGTTCTTTCCACCATCCACTTACGGGACAAATACCTATCATTCCTCTTTCTGCTAGATCAATTGCGGAGCCTTTCCAAATATCAGAATGTAGTGAACCTTTATTTCTCAAATTAGAACCCAAAAACCAGTTATCATTTTCCCGACTACCAGGAAAATTTTCTTCCTCCTCCCTAATTTCTTTGTTGATCCTTTTTTGGAATTCTTGATCAGTTTCCAAAGGCCTTTTAACTTCAAATCTAAGTCCACAAGATGCATAGCGGTGTTTTCTTTTATAACCTCGTTCTCCTGGATTAGGTTCAATAAAATAAGATAATGTAACTTTTAGCTCTACCTCAGCTTTTCTTAATTCTTCTAATTTTTCTTTAGGCCAAGGCAAATCGTGTAAATTCATTTTGTTGGTTTTGATATCAGAACTATCTTTTTTAAAAGGTAATAGTTGACTTTCAATGATCAGTGTTAAATCACTATTTGAACTCCTTAAAGCTCTATTTAAATCAGGAACACCATATCCATATCTACGAATTATACTTTCTTTATGTTTTTGTTGAGATCCTTTTTCAAAATGCTCCTTCATTATGGGAGTCCATTCTGCTGAATGAACAATTAATGCACGTATCGTTTCTGGACAATACTCAGGATATTGAGACAGAATACGAGCAGCCATATAACTAGCTAGTGCAGTTGCACAACTCGTATCTGACATGGCTACAAATAATCTTATTTCAGGATGATAGTATGTTGTCAGGACAGACAAATCGTAAATACTTTCTGCTGGATTCTCACCATCTGAAGCATAGTTCCCACCCTCAAAAACAACATCAGGACGAATAGGCCATTGATTTTCCCAAGAAACGGAAGTTCGGCTACTGGGAGATAAATCTCCACAAGGCGCTATAGGTTGCCAACCTTGAAAATCAGGATCAACAATGTTAATTTTCTCAGTGTAAGCTCCAACAACAAGGGCATTCCACGCCTGTGCAGGATTTTCAATTGTTTCTACATCATTACGGTCTAAATAATCAGATGGAAGTATTTGTTCTCTAATATTTCCTGCTGAAATAATGATCAACCGTTTAAAATCATCTTCACCAAAAGCTAGTTGATCAATTGCTGCTGACCAAGATGAAGGACTTCCAAAATTGGGCAATGGTTGTTCATTAGTTACCGCCATACAAAAAATACGTTTTCTTTGTGGATTTTTTATTTCTGGTAGAGAGACCGCTTGCTCTGTAATAGCTCCGTAAAGTTCAGGATCATTGTATTTTGGACATGGAGGAAGAAGTTTAACCGATTCTAAACGATGAGTAAGGTTTATAGGAGTTGTTGATTGTAAAACTTTAAATAGATCAGAATAAAGAATTAATCCTGCCATTTTAGTCCCATGTCCCTCATGATCATTAACTCCCCAGGGTGCATCTCAATTTGGCGAATAGTCGATATGTACTTACCTAGTTTTGGGCATCAGCGGTTAAGCTACCTCCCATAGCTACTCCCTCATTCAGATGACCCCAGAACAAAAGCGCCAACTCAAAG
>Ga0316611_1000089_pt1 | contig 38801 bp, 26 predicted proteins | sample MIS2016202_MG_FD_207675 | JGI IMG/M metagenome (GOLD analysis project Ga0316611, IMG submission 207675) | Microbial mat bacterial communities from Middle Island sinkhole, Lake Huron, Michigan, United States - MIS.2016.202 | ecosystem: Environmental > Aquatic > Freshwater > Lake > Sediment... | reverse complement strand
TAAGCACTATTCTCTGGATAACTGGCTAAACGAAGAGCTTTTAGCGTCTCTGAAATAACTTGACTCGTATTCCAGGGCAATTCGGCAAGCAGCAACCGCCCATCTTTCAGTGTATCATGCAAGAGTTCTTCGTCATTCACCTGAAAGAAAATGACTTTTTCTAAGAGCGAGGCTCCTCGATGATATTTATCAAACCGTGAAAAAACCACAGATTGCCCTGGAACTCGACTGGTAAAGCGAAAAGGCCCACTGCCAATTGGGGCATCCCAGAAATTGAAAGTCCGAAGATCACGTTCTTCCAGCCGATGACGGGGTAAAATGGGCAAAGTAAGCTCGGCCAGCAAAGGTGCATAGCGTTCAGTCAGGGAGAAAGCGATAGTTGTGGGGTTTGGGGCCGAAATCCCCGCGATATAGCGCAAATCTGCAAGCAAGGCCGTGCTTGAAAAGGGCAACGAACGCAGCCGATTGAACGTAAAGTAGACATCGGCAGAAGTTAGCGGTTTGCCATCGTGCCAAGTCAAACCGCTTCGCAAAGTGAAGGTCAGAATGCGGCCATCGGGCGTGGTATCCCAGCGGCGAGCCAGGTCAGGTTGGGGCTGAAGTTTAGCATCCAAGCGCATCAAGCCCCTATAGAGCAAACCAATCATCTGCTCCTCCCCCCGCGAACGCGGTTGCCAAGGCCGCAGATTGGGGACATCTTCCGCAAGCCGAATCGTTAGGTTGCCGCCTTTGGGCAACGGGGTTGGGCTCGGCGGCAAAGTCGCGGTAGGTGGCAGGGTCGGCGTGGCAAGAAGGGGCAGCCGATCCAACGCCAGCCCACAGCCCGCGAGCAAGGTGAGCGAAAACAGCGCCAGTAGCACGCTGAACCAGCAAAGGTGGCGAGAAGGTAGCTTAAACATAGCCCTATTATAGCGCATTCGCAGCGCTGGCTTTCGAGCGGCTAAAGCGAAAACGCGGTTGGGGGTGTGCTATAATGGGGAGACTTTAGCTACTCTGAAACCAAAGCGGAGGCAACGAATTTAGTTGTTGCCCAGACCGCTTTATACTTTTGTCCCAGGAGAGGGTTTCACAAATTTTAAGCAAGAATTTTATGAATAAGAAAGATGCCCTTAGCAAAAAGTATCATCTTGACTACTTCAAAGAGCGCGGTAAGGAAGCTCTTATTGATCTTCAACGAGAGATTGGAAATCGTCAGTACAAAGAACTTGCTTCTACAATCAATAAGGCATCGCAAGAGAGCGTTCGCAACGTTTTGAGATCACTCCTTGGAACCGCAAATGCCGAAAAATGGCCAGCAGAAGAGAAGTTGGCTGCTGTCTTAGCGGTGAACTATGCGTCTTATGTTGCAATGCTTGAGCTTCGAAACGAAGTATGGCCATACGAATATATGGCCTTTTCGCGGAGAATAGGCGAACTATGGGAAAGCTTTGTTCGTGCTACCTTTGACCACGCCCCAAGTGGCTTGACCTACTTCGTTCCACCACTTTTCGCCACTGTAAGAAAAGATTTGAAGCAAGAAATAACGGAATATATTGCTCACTTGCCTCTTAGCAATGAGCAACGAACGGAACTTCTTGCGTATTACGAAAAAGTTTGGGCCCTTGTAGATTCAGGCGAGATTAACCTTGAACTTGATCTGCATTTTGAACTTAATGGCCACCGCACAAATGTTGATCTCAAGAGCGGTTTTGGCTCAAATGAAAAAGGCAATACAAATCGGCTCTTGATGGTCGCTGCAATTTACCAGAGTCTTGCGGCTGGGTATAAAAACGTGCTTTTGGTGCGTGCGCCAGAAGATCAGAACAATCATTACTTCAGAACCCTAAGATCTTCTGGCATCTGGGAAGCTTATTGTGGCTCAGACGCATATATGCAGATTCAAATTTTCACTGGATTTGATCTTTCTACTTGGATAGAAGCCAATATAGATTGGCCCAATGATTTTGCTGCCGATACTTTAGCGCATTTTCGAGCCAATAAACTCCTTTCATATTTGGAATGGTAGAATGAATAGGGAATTAAAACCTCCAATTATTCGACACAATGATCCTTATCGAGCTTTTTACACGAGCGACAACTACTTAGTGGCTTATCTGATTCACCTGTTGGCTCCAGAAAATGGTGATTCGTGTTTGGAGCCAGCTGCTGGTAGTGGCTGTTTTATTGATGGTCTGCTTGCTTCTGGGAAAAAACTCAAAATTCGTGCAATTGACCTCTCAGAAAATGCTATTATCGCATTAAAAGTGAAGTATGCTCAGAATAAGGCTATTGAAATCTTGCAACAGGATTTTCTGCTCTCTTCGGGCGGATTATTTGATGATTCATTCACTTTTGAGCGGATTATAGTGAATCCGCCATACGGTGGTTGGCAAGACTATGAAAAAAGAAACTTTCTAAAGGTCTTGTTCCCAGATCTATATGTCAAAGAAACTTATGGATTGTTTGTTGCTCAGAGTCTAACCAAATTAAAACCTAATGGGCGGGCGGTTTTTATTCTTCCTGAGACTTTTCTTTATCTTCATCTTCAGAAAGGACTTAGGAAAAGATTGCTTGAACAATACTCGATTAACTCAATAGATATTTTTCCCTCCACTGTTTTCCCTGGTCTCAGTTTTGGTTACGCCAAACTTTGTATTCTCAGTATTGATAATAGACTGCCAATCCCAGATCAGACCGTAAAAATTAGGCAGTGCGAGAATCTTGCCGAACTAACTATGGGTAGAGGAAAAAAGCATGAAGTGAAGCAGAATTCTGTATTGCAAAGGCAAGAATTTACTTTTCCTTTGAATGGGCATTCATCCGAAACTCAATTGATTGACGCTTCCATTCTTCGCTTAGGTGATGTTGCTGATTGTGTAACAGGGATCTATACAGGTGATGACGGACAGTTTTTGCGTAGATTACACAACAATTCATATAAAATCAAGAAATATCGTGAAATTGATCCTCAAAAGCTAGTTTTCAAAGCTGACTTTCAGCCAAATTTAGAGGGATTTCGAGATGAAAAGTGTTTTCTTCCCCTTCTCAAGGGCGGCGGTGTTCCCTATCTAAAGCCGCTCCTTTGGTTCATAGATTGGAGTGCAGCTGCTGTGCAGAATTACAGAGCTAATAGCAAAGCCCGCTTTCAGAATAAGGCCTATTACTTTAGGCGAGGGATTGGCTTTCCCATGGTTAGTTCAGGCCGAGCAACAGCCTCTGTAATTCAGGATTCGTGGCTTTTTGATCAATCAGTAGTAGGGGTTTTCCCAAAAGATTCAGCGTTATTTGGGTTTCTAATGGCCTTTCTTAATTCTAGGATTTGTTGGAAACTCCTACGGCAAATAAATCCTTCAACCAATAACTCTGCAAAATATCTTAGGCGGCTTCCAATTCTGCTCCCAGCTTCAGATTGTCTCGTGTGGTTTAATGATCTTGTTTCAAATTACCTAATTAAACTGGAAAGCTCTGCCCAGCGAAACGTTGAGATCGAGATCAGGCTTGACGAAGCTATTAGTTGTGTCTACTTTGATGCACTAAAAGATTGTCAGGTAGAAGTTGTCCAAGCTGCTTCTGAGAATATAAAGAGGAAATAAAACCCCATGAAACTCAAAAACCTTTTGATCTGTAGCCTTATCGTTGCCTTCATTTTGCCCTTCTGTTTTGGCCAGCAACAAACTCTAGCCGCCAGTGGCACAGTTGAGCCGCCGCAAGGCCGACCTGGAGCCATATTCACTTTCACGGCTACGGGCTTTGGTTTGCAAGAAGAACTTGGCACTTGGCTGGTCACGCCCGACGGCCAAAACCGCGAGATTCCCAATGACCAAAATGTGCGCCTCTTCGCCGATGCTCAAGGCCAAGCAAGTTGGGCCTGGGTTGCGCCCGACGATGTAGCTGGGGGCACTTGGCAGATGGTCGCTCGTGGTTTTAGCAGTGGCGAGCGCGTTTTCATTCCCTTTACGATTGAGCGGCAAGCGCCTGTTCAAGTTCCATCTTCCTCCTCGATGGTTACGCCCAACCACGGCCTACCAGGGACTTCTTTCACTTTTGTAGCACGCGGAAATTTTATCCCTGGGGAGCAAGTCGGCTCGTGGCTTATTTTGCCCGACGGGACAAAACTTGACCTTTCGACGGGAATGTCAGTTGACCCGAATAAGCAGATTTTTCGGATTTGGGATTCGCCCAAAGATGCGCCAACTGGCAATTGGGTTTTTCATGCCCGTGGAATCGCCAGCGGTTTTACGGTAGACATTCCTTTCCAAATTGATTCGCCGACGGTTCCTGTAGCTACCCCTACTCCTGCGCCACCTTCCCAAACCGTCTCGCCTGACCATGGTTTGCCAGGCACAGTTTTCACTTTCACTGCCGCAGGTTTTACTTACCGCGAACGCATTGCCGTGTGGGTCAATCTCCCTGACCGCAGCGATAGAGATGTTGATATTCAACTCATTGCGGACGAAAGTGGCCAAGTGAGTTGGCAATGGGAAGCGCCACCCGATTCGCCCGTCGGGAATTGGCGTATGATTGCGCGGGGCCAGCGAGATCAAACCTTACGCATTATTCCTTTTATCATTGGCGCAATTTCGCTCACGCCCACGCCCACTGCTGTGCCACAAGTCTGGCTGGTGGCAAAACCTGATCATGGTTTACCAGGCACAATCTTCACTTTCTACGCGGAAGGTTTTGGGCCTGAGGAGACTGTTTCTTTCTGGGCCACTGACCCTGAAGGTTATCCCGCTACCCAAACCAACCCGACGGGAAACGACATTGAGACCAAAACTGATGCGGCGGGAAAAGCCTCTTGGCGGTGGAAATCGCCCGTGGATGGGCGGTTGGGGCGCTGGATCATGACGGGGCGGGGGAAAGTCAGTGATCTTGTTCTCCAGGCCGCTTTTACCTTAATTGCTACTGAAGAAGACCAAGCCTTGAATGGAGTGGAGCCACCTGCGGGTCGTCCAGGGACGACTTTCAAGTTTTTTGCACGGGGTTACGATACTGATGAGATTGTACGCCTGTGGGTTTTTGGCCCCAGAGGAATCACTTTTCAAGGCCCGTCTGGCGACCTCTATGTCGATGCCAATGGTTATGTTGAATGGACATGGACTGCGCCGCAAGATATGCCCGAAGGTGCATGGAATATGGTTGCCCGTGGGTTGGACAGCAACAAGCAGCACGTAATTTTGTTCACGATTGAATATCCCCCCGCTGCGCCCACACTTACGCCGACTCCTGCGCCCTATGCCGTTGCGCCGCCCAGCGGGCCGCGAGGTACAACCTTCAGCTTTTTCGCCGAAGGCTTTGCAAAGCAGGAAACGCTCGGCTACTGGCTGACTGCGCCCGATACTTCCGTTATTCCAATTGAGCAGCAAATTACGGCAAATGATCAAGGAAGAGCAGATTGGCAATGGACTGCGCCCCAAGATGCTCAACGGGGACTGTGGCAAATGACGATTCGCCCTGCGCGCTCAGATAGTGTTAATCTCAATATAGTCTATACTATTCGCTTTAGAATCGAGTAAAGATGATTCCTTATGAGCTAAAGCTTTGCAACTTTATGTGTTATCGGGGCGAACAACCAGCGCTTCAATTTGATGGTTTGCATATTGCTTGTCTTTCTGGGGAAAATGGTGCGGGAAAATCGGCGATTCTTGATGCGCTTACCTGGGTTTTATGGGGTGAAGCTCGGATCAGCAGCGATAACTTAATTAGTCAAGGCGAAACCGAGATGTGGGTTGAACTGCAATTTGCGCTCAACGCTCATGGTGAACAGCAGCAATATCGAGTTATTCGTCGTCGCCAACTTGCGGGCAAACGCGGAAGCGGCAAAAGCTGGCTTGATTTGCAACTTCAGGGCGAAAAAGCGTGGCGGCCAATCGGGGAGAAGACTATTGCGGAAACCCAGCAGCTTATTGATAATTTATTGCGAATGAAATACGCCACCTTCGTTAATGCTTCATTTTTGCTACAAGGTCGCGCTGATGAGTTTACACGCAAAACTCCTGGTGAACGAAAGCAAGTCTTAGTTGACATTCTTGACTTAGAAAGCTATGCGCTCCTTGCGGAGCAAGCCAAGCAGCGAGCCAAGAAGATCGGCGACCAGTTACGTGGTTTGGAAAGCCTTATCGCATATCTTCAAGAAGAAGCCAATAAAGTTCAGCTTTACGATCAATTTGTGTCTGAAGTGCAGGAAAGAGTTTCTAAGCTGACTGCTGAATTGCAAAAGGTCGAAGAAGAAAAGCAGCAAGTTGAAAAAGAGCTTCAGCAGCTTGAACTGAAAGCCTCGCAACGAAAAGAGCTTGCTGCTCGTCTAATCACCTTGCGAAAAGATCAATTTACCCAACAGCAAGAGATTGCTAATCTTCAGGAAACTAGCCTGAAAGCTGAGAAAATGCTCCAGCAGCGCGAGGAAATTGCAGCAGGAGTGGTTGCTCTTGTTGCGGCGCAAGAAGAACTAAATTGGCTAGAAGAATTGCGTCCGCATTATGAGCTTTTACAAGAGAAGCTAAATGATTTACGAGAGCAATTCAAAGATGCAAGACGGGCTTTACAAAGTGAATTGGATGTTTTTAAGCACGAAGTTAATTATCTAACCCAACGAATTGCTGGTCAAGCTCAAATTCAGCAAAAATTGCTTGAAAGTGAGCAACATCTCGCAGAATTTGCTTTGCTTAGTTCTAAACAGCAGCTTTTGCAAGCTCAAAAAACAGAATTAGAAGAGTATTTCTATCAAATCAGCGACTTAGTTCAGCAAATTAAACAAAAGTGGGATTTGCTGGTGAATGACAAGAGAAATTGTGAATCTGAGCTTGTTCAATTGCAAAAAGAGCTTCAGAATGTTTCTCGTTGGCAGGCTGATCTGAAGACTGCACTGGAGCAACAGACCAAAGCCAATGATTTAGCGACAGAACTTGTTGAATTACGAGAGCAAAAACAGCAGAAAAACAATGAACTTGCAGCTTCGCAAGCTTTGATTAGCCAACTAAAGCAACAAATTGCTCAGGTAGAGCAACGAAAGAGTTTGTTAGTTGATTCTTCGCTTACAACCTGTCCTCTTTGTCAAAGCAATCTTGGTCAAGATGGTCTAACAACTATCAGCACGCATTATGAACAAGAATCACAAGCTCTCATCGAACAAATTGAAGCGACAGAGCGTAAAACAAGCGAATTAGAAACTAATTGTAAGCAACTGGCGCAAGCGGAGCAGGCTTTGGAAACTCGCTTGACTCAAGCTCGTCAAGCGGCGGCGCGGGTGGATTTGCTTCAACAAAATTTGGCTCAGGCTGAAGGGTGGTTTGAGCGTCAGCAGCAGGTGCAAACCAAGCTTAATTCAGTTTTGCAGCAATTAGAAACTGAAGATTATGAGAGATCGGCTCGTGAAGAGCTTACTAAAATTGAAATTGCATTAGATAAATTTGATTTTACGGCTGAAAGTCTGGCTTTTCAACCAGCTACACATTCAATTCATTCATTTCTTGCTCCTTTTGAACAGAAACGAAAGGCTTTTCAGCAAGAAGGCACTGCCTTAGAACAACAATTAGCGGCCCGAACAACTTGGGAAAGCCAGGCTGCCACATGTCGGCAGCAATTAAGCGAAATTGCTCAAGCTCAAGCAAAACTTCCTGTTAAACAGGATCAAGCCACAATTTTGGCTTTGCAGCTTGATAAGAATGATTTTGCTTTGGATATTCTCGCTGAGGGTAAAAAAATAGCAGCCGAAGTTGCCAATTTAGGCTATACCCCCACAGATTACCAGGCTGCACGCGCAACGGTGCAACAGCTAAGTCATTGGGCGGCGAAAGAGCGTGAAACGCAGGAAGCCCAAAATCGTTTGACAACAAGCCAGCAAATTCTTCAGCTAAAAACAGAGTTGCTGGCGCGTTCCACAACTGAGACAGAACAAATCTTAGAGAGAATGAACTTCCTCGACCAAGAGTTACAAAAACTTTCTTTTGTTGAGCAGCAGGCCCGCGAGTTGACTCAAGCGTTGAATAGCTCTCAACGCCAGCTTCGGGTTGCCCAAAATGATCTTGCAGAAAAAACGGCTTTGCGGGCTAAAGCCCAAAAAGCTGCGACTGAATTAGCTGAAAAGCAAGAAGAATTGCAGCTTTTGACAAAAAAGCAGAGCGTCTTTCAAGAATTGGCCGAAGCTTATGGCAAAAAAGGGATTCAAGCCATGCTCATTGAGCTTGCTATTCCCGAAATTGAACGCGAAGCAAATGATCTGTTAGGCTGTCTCACGGATAACCAAATGCACGTTAATTTTAAGATGCAAAGAGAAACTAAAAAAGGCGATTCGATTGAAACTTTAGAGATTGAAATCGGTGATTCTATCGGGACGCGCAATTATGAGGCTTTTAGTGGAGGCGAAGCAATGCGAATCAACTTTGCGATTCGGATTGCGCTCTCTCGCCTTTTAGCCCGACGCTCAGGCGCAAGTTTGGAAACTTTAGTGATTGATGAAGGTTTCGGAGCTTTGGATAACGAGGGTAAGGAGAGGTTTGTAGAGGCAATTACGACTATTCAGCAAGATTTCAAACGAATTTTGGTTATTACGCATTTAGATGAGCTAAAAGACCGTTTTCCCCATCGCATTGAAGTTACCAAAAATGCAAAGGGTAGTACATGGGAGTTGCGATGACAATAGATCAAACGATTGCCCAATTTGTGGGGCGACGAGTCTTAGTGATTGGTGATGTTTCGCTTGATGAATATCTTTTTGGGCAACCAACTCGCCTTTCGCGGGAAGCGCCTGTCCCTGTTTTAGAATGGACGCGGCGCGAAATTATCCTTGGGGGAGCTGCCAACCCAGCGTACAACATTGTTGCGCTTGGGGGGCAGGCGACACTCATAGCTTTAGTAGGAAATGACCCTGAAGGCGACCAATTTCGGGCCGCGCTTACCAAAGCTCAGATTTCAGTGGCAGGATTGCTTTCCTTTGCCCAGCGCCCCACGACGATCAAAACTCGCATCCTGGCCCACACTCCACCCCGCCTCCCGCAGCATCTGGCCCGCTTAGACCGCTTAGATTACCGACCTTTAGCGCCCCCCGAAGAAGAGCAACTTTTAGCCCTTCTGACAACGCTTATCCCGCAGCATGAGGCCGTTTTATGTTCTGATTATCAACTTGGAATGCTTACTCCCACGATTGTGAAAGCGATTCGGACTCTCTGTCAACAATACCACGTTTTACTGACGGTTGATGCCCAAGGCAATGCAGATTACTATTACGGAGTCGATCTATTTCGTTGTAACGACCAAGAAGCAGCAAGAACGCTTGGTAGGCCCCTTCAGAGCGAAACAGACTTTCAGCAAGGTTTACAGCAATTGCAAACGCAGTTGGCCGCCAAGCTAATCATCGTGACCCGTGGGCCAGAAGGGGTCTCTTTGGTGGGGCAAGGGGTTCCTTATTCCCACCTCAAGGCAGTAGACGTAAGCGAAGTCTATGACACAACGGGGGCCGGCGATACCTTTATTGCCGTGGCAACGCTGGCACTTATGGCCCGGCTGGAACCTCTAAAGGCCGCCGAACTGGCGAATGTAGCTGCTGCTTTGGTGGTCCGTAAGCTGGGAAATGCCACCCTTAGCCCAGCGCAACTGGGCCAGGCAATGCGGAGGGCGAAAAAAGGGAGTCTCCGTTCAATTTAGGCGGCAGCTACATTTTTGAAGCCCCGGACTCCCTCGTCTTCATTTTGATAGATGTCAGCATATTGGGCCAGCCCAACCATGCGAAAAATCTTCTGAAAATGCTGTGAAAGACCACTAAACCCTAATCTCTGGCTGTTCCGATTGACTTCGGTAACAATTCCAATTAAAATTGCAATGCCTGCACTATTGATATAATCATTTTGGCGAAAGTTTAACAAGACATAGCGCGACCCTTGTTTAGTAATTTCTTGATAAGCAGCGTTGATTTTTTCTTCCGCAAAAGTGGTTACATCACCGACCAAATCAATGACGGCTACACCATCCCGCTGCCGGGTTGTGACAATCAACTCATCTTCCAACATGTTATTGTTACTACCTTTCGTATTCTAAACGTTCACTGGCAACAGAACAAACTTGTGATTCGCCTTATCTTGTCCTTTTTTGCAGGGCTTATTTCTTACCTTACCCAGGTTGCTGTTCTGTTATCATTTGCATGTTGCCAAGCATTAAGAATTTTGTTTAAGCTTTGGCCCTTCAGACGGCCCCAAACATTTGAGTTGCCCATCACGCAGGTCGACTAAACTACTTTCTCCATAGCGAGCTTTTTGATATTTCACCGCTTGCCCTTCCTGAAAAAAGAAATCCTCGCGCTGCAAATGGAGTTGCCCTGCATTTTTGTGAAATGGTAGCCCATAGTGTTCTGCGGGAAGTGAAACAATGTTTGAGCCAACTTATGTATTATGGCACGCCGAAGATAACGTTCTGTTAAGAAAATAGAAATATAGCAAAGAAAGAGTGAATTAGACAACCAGGTACTTAGCACAATGAACAAACTGATAAACCAAGGAGTAGGTACAACAGTTTTTGTGTAGCTTGGGCAACAGCCAGTAAACAACCCAGTGCGAAAACTGCTTCCAATAGCCCAAACTTAGCAAAACAATTCATCTCAGCCCAGTTATAGGCAAAGAAAAAGACGATACCGATGCTGGTAAAGGCACTTCCTAACCACAATAAGGCAGCATCAAGAAAAGCTCGCCAGGCTGTCCGCTTGGAGAAAATGCCGAAGAAACGCAAAGTTTGTTCGGCATTTGGGGAACTTAGCAATCCAGCCCGCACGAAAGCATCCCAGTGCTGTGGCTCAAGCGGCCTTTCTAGGGGGTCAGGAATCGTCATGACAGATCAAAAGGAGATGCAAGGTAACTTCCTGGCAAACCTTCAGCTTAAAGGTTGAACGGGACAAACTAGCTTTGAGTTGGAGGTGGTTGGTTAGAAAAAACGAAGTAAAAACAATTGCCCTCACTAAGGCTGGGTAGAAAACCTGCTTCATCGGTCAACCCAGCGATAAGAAGCAATCCCATTCCCCGTTTGGAACCAAGCCCCTGCATTTTTTGTTCGATAGTCAATGGGGGGCCTTGGAAGGAATAGGCTTTGCGACCTTGGTCACAAATTTTCACCACCAGCCGATCTGAAAAAAACTCACACTCAATGCTGACTTTCAAGCCTGGAAGCAAGAGATTCCCATGTTCCATGGCGTTGAGACACGCCTCACTCAAGGCGGTCTTTAGGTCATCAATGCGCTGCTTCGCAAAGCCTTGAGTGCGGACAAAAGTTACTACTGCATCACATCCTACCTTTTCGTAGCCTAGCTCACTGGGTAGGATGATTTCGATAAGGGCATGGTTAAGTTGCGTTGTCATCCCTGCTCAAGGTGAATTACCATGCGAACCTGATTGCCTCCGCTTGGTGCAACGGAAACCTCGACTTCATCCATCAATTCTTGGATAAGCCAGAATCCCCACCCTCCGCGATCTACATTATCGAGCATTTTATCTCGAATGTCGGGAGTTTTAACCTCACGATTGCGATCAATGGTTCTTTGGCCCCGATCAACAACATCAATCACCAGTTCGTCATCACGGGCGGTGAGGAAAACCATTACTTTCATGGCTTCGTCATGTTGGTTGCCATGCTCAATCGCATTCGTGACCGCTTCGCTGACCGCGGTCTTGAGGGCATCAATTCGTTCCCGTTGAAAACCCATCCGTTTGGCCAACGAAGAGGCAGCATCCATCGCCACACGTTCATAGCCCAGCCGACTGGGTAAACGTAACTCAATTACTTTCTCAGGGGGGCTGGTTTCGGTGGATTCGTCTTGTGTCATTGCTATGTCCCTGCCGCCTGACTGCATCTGCTCCCTGACTGCATCCGCTACCTTCTCTCACTGGAGAATGGTACTAAAGAAGCCAATGCCCATTCAGAATTATAGATTTATATCTGTTTTAACCAGTTCACCAAGTCTTTGGCAAACCTTTGTTGCGCTGGAGAGCTACTCTTTGGTGAAATTCCTGTAAGAATTAAGCCCCCGACTTGCGTTTGCGCGCCGCTAAGAATCAGATAATAACACAAAAAACTTGCCTTGCAAAGAAAAAGGGTAAATTCAATTGCTTCTAGCTACCAATGGGGGAACAAAGTTCGATTAGCGACCCCTCTTTAGATCGAAGATAAGCAACTACTTGGCCCCAAGGCTTTGGAGTGGGCGGGCTGAGAGAAACTGCGCCAGCGTTAATAGCCTTGGCATAGGCTGCCGCAACATCCTCAACAACAAACACTAATTCAACACCTAAAGGAAGAAGTTGAAGATCCGTTTTCTGATATGGGCCGCTAAGATTCATTTCGCCCATAGAATGCGAGGCAAAAGCAAGGACTGTTTCGCCTGTCTCCAATTCACCATATTGACCAGAATCATGAAGAAACCGCGTCTCGAAACCAAAAGCTTCTTTGTAAAAGGCTAAGGTTTCGGCGACTGATGAAACATAGACTATAGTATAGCCAAATTTCATTGCTGTTTTCGTTTAGACATGGTTGCCCTTGCTCTGTGTCTACCAGAAAATCACAAAGGAATGTTGCCATGCTTTCGGGCTGGCAGACTTTGGCGTTTGGTGCGGGCCAAGCGCAGCGAGCGAATGAGGGCTGGGCGAGTTTCGCGTGGTTCAATCACGGTGTCTACATAGCCCCGCTCGGCAGCAACATAAGGGTTAGCAAAGCGCTTCTGATAATCTTCGACCAATTCAGCAGTGCGGGCGACAGGATCCGCAGCTTCGCCAATTTCCTTGCGGAAGATAATTCGGACTGCGGCATCAACGCCCATTACAGCAATTTCGGCGGTGGGCCAAGCAAAATTGAAATCGGCCCGAATGTGTTTGCTGGCCATCACGTCGTAGGCTCCGCCGTAGGCTTTACGGGTGATGACGGTCAATTTGGGCACAGTTGCTTCACAATAGGCATAGAGCAGCTTTGCGCCGTGGCGAATGATGCCGCCATATTCCTGTTGCGTGCCTGGCAGAAAGCCTGGAACATCAACAAAAGTAACAATTGGGATATTAAAGGCATCGCAAAAGCGGACAAACCGCGCTGCTTTGACAGAGCTATCAATATCCAAAGTGCCCGCCAAGTGAGCAGGTTGATTAGCTACTACGCCAATAGCGTAACCATCCAGCCGCGCAAACCCGATCACAATGTTGCGGGCCCAAAGGGGTTGCACTTCAAAGAAGAAGCCATCATCAACCACGGCCTCGATTACGCGAGTTATATCGTAGGGCCGACGAGGGTTGTCGGGGATAATCGTGTTTAAGATGTCTTCCATGCGCTGCGGATCATCATCAGGCGTGACACGGGGCGGGTCTTCCATGTTGTTGGCGGGCAGAAAAGAGAGCAATGTGCGTAACTGCTCAAAAGTCTCAGGTTCACTATCGGCAGCAAAATGGGCTACCCCACTGCGACTATTGTGAATCAGAGCGCCACCGAGGTCTTCAAAGCCTACTTCTTCGCCCGTAACGGTCTTAATCACATCGGGCCCCGTGATGTACATCTGCCCAATGCCTTTGACCATCAAGATAAAATCGGTCATGACGGGGGAATAGACTGCGCCACCCGCACAAGGGCCTGAAATAACTGAAAGCTGGGGAATAACACCACTACTTAGCACGTTACGATAAAAGATTTCGGCATAGCCGCCCAGCGAAACAACCCCTTCTTGGATGCGTGCGCCACCACTGTCGTTGATTCCAATGCAAGGAACGCCCATCCGCAAGGCCAAATCCATCACTTTACAAATCTTTTCGGCAAAAACCTCGCCGAGCGATCCGCCAAAAACGGTAAAATCTTGTGAAAAAAGACAGACTGGCCGGCCATTGATCGTCCCATGGCCCGTGACCACGCCGTCACCTAACACTTTACGGCTTTCCATTCCAAAAGCGCTTGTGCGATGAACGGCAAAGGCATCGAGTTCTACGAAGGAATCGGGGTCGAGTAAGGCAACCGCTCGCTCACGGGCGGTCAATTTGCCTCGTTCGTGCTGTTTTTGAATCGCACGTGGATCAGGATTAGCGGCTTGCTCGCGGCGACGTTGTAAGTCAGCGATTTTCAGGGCCGAAGTAGAGGTGTTTGTCATCTATGGCTCCTCAAAGAGGGTCTTTCCAAAAGAGTAGCAAAACTACCCATTTAGGTTTAAAAACTGCTTTTAGGCAAAGTAATCCAGCGAAAGAATGAGCCGAATCAAGCAAACTGGGCAACTTGAAGTTTACATTGCCTGCATTGTAACACAAACATGAAATGCGTTCAAATGCCCAGGGTTGTTGTCTTAGAAAAAAGCACGGCAGTCCGAAAAGACCCCGTGCTTAGTTTCTGGATGCTTACAAATTTCTACACGAAAGTAAGTAAAACTTGGCCCTGTTGGACGGCTTCGCCAGCTTTAACTTTGATTTCCTTCACCTTGCCATTCACTGGAGAAGCAATGTTGGTATTCATTTTCATGGCTTCGATGATGACCAACAGATCATTTTCCTTCACAACAGTGCCCGCCGAGACGCGAATCTCTGTTACCACACCCGCAATCGGCGACGTAAGCTCTTTCTTATTGCCCGCGCTGGGAGCTGCGGCCACGGGGGGCCTAGCTTGGGGAGCGCTGGGGGCGGGGCTGCCAGCCTGCACATGAGGAGCCACCACACTATGGCTTTGGCTACTTTCCTCATCGTCTTCCAGAATCTCAACTTCGACTTCGTAACTGACCCCGTTGACGGTCACCCGTAGTTTTTTCACAAATATACCCTCCTCTACTAAGATAGTAGAGCTATTTTTACGATATGAGGCCCGAAAGGACTAGAGTGGAATCAAACCATGCTTCTTGGGCGGGCGAATATCCCGTTTTTTCCGCAAAGATTCGAGCGCCAAACTAATGTATTGGCGAGTATCTTTCGGCTCAATGATGTCATCAATCAAGTTGCGTTCGGCCCCAATATAGGGAGTCGAAAATTGCTCTTCATATTCAGCCAGAAATTCTTGGCGAGCAGCTTTAGGGTCAGCGGCTTTTTTAATTTCATTGCGATAAACAATGTTGACCGCGCCTTCCGCGCCCATCACGGCGACTTCGCCCGTGGGCCAAGCCGCAACCCGATCACAGCCTAAATCTTTGCCGCACATGGCGAGATAGGCTCCGCCATAGGCTTTACGTAAAATCACCGAAATCTTCGGCACAGTAGCCGCCGAATAGGCAAAGAGCATCTTTGCGCCGTGGCGAATGATGCCACCGTATTCCTGTTGCACGCCAGGCATAAAGCCTGGAACATCAACTAATGTGACCAACGCGATATTAAACGCATTACAAAAGCGCACAAACTGCGAGATTTTATCCGATGAGTTAATATCCAACGCGCCTGCCATCATCAAGGGTTGATTAGCTACAATCCCTACCGTGCGCCCATTGATTCGAGCGAAACCAACAATCGAGTTCTGGGCATAATGTTCTTGAACTTCGAGGAAATCAGCATTATCAACCAGCCGCTGGATGACTTCCTTCATATTGTAGGGTTCACGCGGATTATCGGGGATGATCGTGTTGAGCACGAGGTCTTCGGCAAAGAAAATTTCGCCTGTGCCATAATCTGGCGGGTCTTCCAGGTTGTTGGCGGGCAGAAAACTGAGCAGCCGTTGGCACAATTGGAGGGCTTCAGTATCGCTCTTGGCAATAAAGTGAACCACGCCGCTTTGGGCCTCTTGGGCCCAAGCGCCGCCTAGCTCTTCATCCGAAACTTTTTCCCCCGTCACCTGCCGAATGACCTCTGGCCCCGTGATAAAGAGCTTGCCAATTCCCTCAACCATGATGATAAAATCCATCAGCGCAGGGGAATAAGCGGCTCCGCCAGCGCAAGGGCCAGCGATGATTGCGATTTGGGGGGCGACTCCCGAAAGAAGGACATTTTGGTAGAAAATTCGTCCGTAGCCGCTGAGGGCCCCAACCCCTTCTTGGATTCTGGCTCCGCCACTATCGTTGATAATGACAACGGGAGCGCCACATTTCAGCGCTTGATCCATCGTGCGGCAAATTTTATCGGCGTGAATTTCACCGACTGAGCCACCTGAAACCGTGAAATCCTGCGAGGCCACAAAGACTTGGCGGCCTTGCACCGTCCCGACTCCTGTGATGACTCCGTCACCTGGCAATTCGGCTTTTTCCATCCCAAAGTTAGTACACCGATGTTTGGCGAAGAGAAACATCTCTTGAAATGTATCGGGATCAAAAAGCAGCCCCACGCGCTCGCGGGCCGTCAATTTCCCACTTTCGTGCTGTTTGGCGATCCGCTCGGCTCCGCCCCCAACGAGGAGGCTGTTCCGAGTTTTACGCAGGCGTTCAATTTTTGCTTTTGTTGTTGGCATTACAAACCTGCTAAACGAAAAGTAACCGTCGTAACTCTGCGATCTAAGATGGTAGATCATAGCGGAGATAGTCTGGCTTGTCAACTTTAGCGTTCGGCCCGCCAGACAGCCCAAGCGAAAAGAGGCACGGCGACCAGAATTCGCCGCCAACGATGGGGTTGCGAAACCAGCCGATAAAGCCATTCCAAGCCTAAGCTTCGGATCCAAGCGGGTGCAAAGGGCACGCGCCCCGTGAGATAATCAAAAACACCCCCGCAGCCCATAGCTACGGGCACGCGCAAAAAAGGCTGGTTCCGCGCAATCCAAAGGTCTTGGCGCGGATGGCCGTAGGCCACCAACAAAATATCTGGGCGAGCAGCCAGGATGATTTGGCGCAGAAAAGGCTCATGGCGCGGATGGGGCGACCCAGCAAAACAGCCCGCGATCTGGAGTCCAGGATAAGTTTCTTGTAAAACCTGGGCCGCCTGTTCCGCAACCCCAGGCGCAGCCCCCAACAGAAAAAGCCGATAGCCCTTTTTGGCCGCCAGCGCCGCAAGGCGATGGGTGAGCGCGACTCCCGTCACGCGTCCCCTAAGCGGATTTCTCAGCCAGCGAGCCGCTAAGACTAGCCCAAACCCATCGGGAGCTGCAAGGTCAGCTTGGCAGAGAACCTCTCGAAAAGGCGCATTCTGTTGCGCTTCCATGACAAATTCAGGGTTGACCGTGACGATTTGATGGGGGTCGCCATTGGCTAGAAAAGTGGCTATTTGGGTAAGAGCTTCATTTTCTGTTAGATTATCTATCGGGATGCCTAAGATCGTAATGCGTTTTTGAGGATTTAATGCGCTCATTTCTACGAACTTTAGTCATTGCTTTGGAGAAGAAAAGCGTTCAGTAATAATTAAAAGCCGCCAGTTAGGGTTTGGCGGCTTCAATCTTTTGTAGCACAAGCTCTTCAGCCTGGGGCCGAAAATCATCATTCATCGCCCGCCACCGCCGAGAAACTTTGTTTCATTTCTTGGGCTTCCTCGGCCAACATGCGGTAATTGTCGGGCCGCACTGAGCCACATTCATCTAAACCGACAGTCCATTCATCGGCTCGCCGGCGTGCCTCAGCGATCACGGTTTCCAAATGCGTCGGCTCGTAGGCCGCGTGATAGGCGGCGGAAAGCGTCAGAAAAGCAACATCGGTTTGTTCGCGTAACTGGGATTGGCGACTCAAAGCCAGAAGCCGCTCAAAAAGCGATTCCTGCACTTTGTTGCTAATTAGCTCCGCCATAATTTCGAGCCCCCGCGAGACAAACCAAGCTATTCCCTGCTCTTCCACGGGAGAAGGGCTAGGATTTTGTAAGTTGGGCAAAGATTGGATGGAAGTGATTTGCGGATTCATAGAATGCTTGCCTTTTAGGCGTGGTTTACCATTAGCGAATGCTGGCGCTCCTCATAGCTTGCGTAAGACTCAATCTGGACAGCATCTCCATTGCTAGTTAAAACCAGACTTGTTCCTTTTCTAAAGGTGAGATAAGCGCAATGTTCTAAGGGGACAGCGGTAATTACCTGGAGGCCAAATTGTTGGAAGAGGTCAAGAGTCTTGTTTAAGCGACTTTGGTCCATCTTAGGCCCAAGCTCTTGGAAAGCGATCAAGCGAATCGTGGAGCCTTTTAGAGCTTCAGGGGCTTGATACAACTGGACAAAAGCAGCGGAAACGATTAAGTAGAAAGGTAATACGGCTTCGCCACCCAATTGACGATTAGGATTCTGAAGCACCCGTGAAGTGCTACCATCGGCTGCCGTGATTTCAAAATCAAAAGCAAAGTAATGCCGATAATCAAGTAACTGTTGCTGGACTAATTTTTCGACTTCATTTTGGGGATTGGTCGTCAGCGCAGCGAAAAAGCGATCAAAAGCTGCACGATATTGCCCATACAAATCGTCTTCAAAGAGGGTTCCACTATCAATCAAGCGAGTATCGTTGATGAGTTTATAGTATTCGCCAGACTCATCTGTTGGCTGATAGATCAGGCGGGCCCGTTCACCGTGAATTTCGATCTGAGTTAGGGCATGATTGACCCGATCCAGTTGCTGTTGACAAGCTACGATCTGGTCATAGAGCGGATGTAAAACACAGGTGCGGAGTTCTTCAGCAGCCCGCCGCTGGACTTGCTCAAAGATTTCCTGCTGTTGGGCAAACTCGGTGGCGGCCAGGCGCTGTTCTTCCTCAATGTAGCGGTGGTCGTAAGCATTGTTGGCCTGCGCGGCAAATTGGTAAAGGGTATTGTAAGTCGTGGCATCTTGGGTCAGGGTCTGGAGTTCATTGAGCGCCCGCGTCTCAAAATTCTTGGCTTGGGTTTCAGCACTCCGCAGTTCCTCGGCAAGGTCGAGCTGGGTTTGCGCCAGACAGGTTTGGAACATTTCTTCAGCGGCCTCAACCGCATGGAGATAACGGGCTCGCACCTCATTGGCAGCTTGTTCGCGCTCCTGATATTCCTGCTGGGCTACTTCCAGGCGACTTTCGCATTCGCGGGTTTGTTGCTCAAGCGTCGCAATTTGCTTGACAATAGTGAGAGCCTTTTCCTGCTCTTGTTCAACCAAAAGCTGCAAGCGTTGCATTTCAGCATCTAAGGCTTGCACTCCACTTAGGTCTTGGGCCTGGAGTTCGGCGTTAAGGGCTTCAATTTGGGCCCTAAGGGAGTGGTCATCCAAAGGCGCTTCCAGGCGTTGGCCCAGGTTAGAAAGGGCCCGCCGATGCGCCAGCCGTTCAATTTGGCCCTCGACAAGCTCTAATTTTTGCTTGAGAAGGTCAATTTGTTCCCCAAGAAACTGGAACTCTTGCTCACGAGCCTCAATTTGGGCTTGATTGGCCCGCTCGCCAATGTACCAAGGTTGATAACTCTCTGTGGGCAAAACACGGGCAGTCCAATCACTATACATTACCACTTCAGGCGTAATAGCGCGGTAATTATAGCGCAATTGCTCAGGCGAATCGCAGGCAATAATATCACCCAGGACCAATTCTACAAAAGGTTGTAAGGCCGGAAAGGTAGGTTTGACTTGCGAAGCGAGAGAACTTGGCTCAGGCTCAAAATCCTCATTCAGCCCTTTAGCCATCCTTGTTACGTCAAGCAAGCCAATGCCCGCGATATTTTCCTTCTTTTGGGCCTGGTTAAGAGTTTGCAGAGCCAATTCAAAGAATTTGGGCTTGACCACCAAAGTAAAGCGATAAGGCCCCAACATCGCTTCAACGGCATTCTGCCAGCGAAGGTCGGGCACATCCAAAAGTTCGCATAGGAAGCGCGGGCGTTCGCCTACCACGGTGGCGATGAGGTCGCGGAGTTGCTCGACGGCTGGGGGATAAATCCGTTTGCCAGCGCGGAGGTCTTCCAATTCGGTGTTTAATTTCTGCTGGCGCTCTTGGCTTTCTTTGATGTGGCGCTTGAGATCGTTTTTAAGGCGTTGCATCCGCTGGCAAGCGCTATCTAAGAGCGGGAGAGCCGCTTCAAGCAGTTCCGTAAGCTGGGCTATTGCCCCTGTAGGGGGTGGCTCAGTGGGCGAAAGACTGGCAACCGCATCCATTAACAAGCGCAGCTTTGTGCGCTCTTCGGGCAGCAAGCGCAATTCGCTGGGCCGGGGTAAGGCAGTAGCATTTCGTAATTTGGGATTGATTCGCCGTTCGCGGGCCTCATTGGCCTTATGGCGGCCAGGCCGCTGAAGCAAAGGAGCGAAAAGTTCGAGCGCTTCTTTGAGTTCTTGCAAAAGACTAAGCCAACGCTTGTGGATGGTCTCTGCTTCACCCGTTAAGCGATCTATCTCGCGCTGCAATTCTGTTCGTTGGCGGACAACATCAGCCTGATGAAATGCTGTTTCAGCTTGACGGCGCTCTTCTTCCGTACTTTTGAGCGTCGCTTGGGCAACCGTATGCTGCGCTTGAATCTCAGTAATCTCGCCCTGGAAAACCGCAAGCTGATCTTTGATCTCGGCTATCTGGGCTTCACTGTTTTTCAAGCGCAACAAATTGCTCAGAACAGTATATTCGGTGTGGCGTTCCCGCAACTTCCGAACTTTGGTCTGCTGTGTACCAATTTTGCGAAGGCTGTTAAGTTGTTCTTCGAGCTTAGAAAAAAGGCTCCGTTGCGTTTCAAGTTCCTCTTTTGCTGCTTGAAGGGGCTGAATTGCAAGAGGAGATTCGACCAATAGCCATTGGTTGAAGAATTCTCGTAGATCAGTAAGGCGCAAATGCAGAGCTTGTTGAAAGATGGCAAAAAAGAGGGGCGAAAGGTGACCCAAAGCATCCAAAAGGGCCGTCTGATAAGCTGGCCCAGCTTCAAAAAGTTGAGCTTCAGGACGATTTTGGAGTTCTTGGCGCAATTCTTGGCTGGAGCGCGCTTGGCCATTTTGAACAAACAGCCTTGGCTCTAAAAGACCAGGAAGAATAAAGAAAGTGATTTTAGGAAGAGCAGAGAGGGTTGATTCAAGACAAGCCCCAAGGGTGACCGCGCTGGAATCCGCCTGGCCCTCGGCCCTAAATTCAAGGGCCGTATAGGCTACGGTTGAGTCTGGCCGCAATGTTCGGCCATCATCAAGCCGCGCATGAATGTAGCTGCTGAGATCGCGTTCGGCGGCGGGAGATAACGAACCCTGCGAGGAGAACCCTTGCAGATCAGCCATTAAGACCAATTGCAAAGCGGCCAAAACAGCGGTTTTATCAACTCCCGCCTCCCCCGCTAAGTACAAGTTATCCTCAAAAACGAGAGTCGCCTCGCTGAAGCGCTGCCAGTTGTGCAAAAAGATGCGTGTTAGAACGAACATAGTTGCATTATCACATTCCATTACGGCAATGAAACCACCTTCTTCAAGCAAACTTCTCCCAAAAATTGCGACTGGGCCATGGCGATTTGTGCTTGACAGAGCTATTGACCATAAGCGCAGACTAACCTCACAACTTTAGCCTAGTGTAACTTGAAACCATTTCAAAGTCAAATCTCCTTGTGCCTACAAACTGCCCGTCAGAAGGGGCAGTTTGTGGGCGGGGTTCGCAAAAAGCAAGGGCAATCTACCGCAAGATCAGCTTTGCAACCCTTCCAAAGCACTTTTAAGGCTGGCCTTTAACGGCGCTTTTGTGTTATACTGCTGCTGGCAAGCGTAATCTTTGCTCCTTAGCTTCACCCTGTAAAGAAGGGATAAATATTATGGTTGAGCGCCTTTGCCCCCACTGTCAGCACGGCAACCCGCTCGAAAACCGCTTTTGTGGGCAATGTGGCACTGCGCTGGCGCGGCAGCAACTTGCTCATCCGCAACAAGGGCCCCAAAACCAACTTGTGGTCACCGGCCCGCAGTTGCCTGCGCCCCTAAAACAAGTTGGGCAATCGCTGGTGCTGGGGTTAGTCGCGCTGGCCGCCGAAGCGGGGTTGGCTTGGCTCCAGCGCCGCGTGCAGAACCCAGGTCTTGTTAGCCGAGCTTCAGGCATTTTGCCTGAGCGTTCCTGCGCTAACTGGAACCGTACAAAGGAAACTTCTGGTTTTTCAACGGTTGTCAAAGAGCGTGTTGTCCATGTTTGGGAGCAAGGTGTGCTAACCAAAAAGATGGTTGAGCATGTCACTTGGCAATGTGAAGAGTAAGAAGTCATTGTCTATTAAGCAGAAGTAATAAGGTGTAAACATTATGCTTCAGCCATCCACCCCTCACGAAACCCTTTTGCGGGATCTGCGCCGCATAAGTTTGCGGTTGCGCCTAAGCGATGCGCTTTTTTTTGCCAGCCGCAGCCTTTGGCTTGGGCTGACCGCTTTCGCGCTCCTTGCGCTTCTGGGCCACTTTCTACCCCTTCCCCTTTGGCGAATTTGGGCCCTTAGTCCCTTGGGCTTTTGGCTTGGCCTCGTGGTTGCTTATCCTCTTTTTCGCCCGCTCCCCCTCCAGCGCGTAGCCCAGCGAGCCGATAGCCTTTTGTTGCTTTCTGAACGCTTGGCTACGGCGTTGGAATTGCATACCCAGAAAGAGCATGGGCAACTTGACGATTTGCAGCAGGAAGATGCTGCTAATGTTGGGCATCAGATTCAGCCGCATCAAATTCCTTTCCAAGCTCCTTCCAAAACTTTGCGCTGGAGTATCATCCCACTTTTTGTCGGTTTAGCCTTACTTTTTTTGCCCAATCCGCAAGATGCCATTCTCGCTGAACGCCAAAAGATTCAACAAACAGTAGAGAAAGTGGCCAAAGAAGTTGCTGAAATGAAGCAAAAAGTCGCTGAAACGAAAGAACTCAAAGCGGAAGAGCGGGTGGAGTTAGAAAAATATCTAACTGAATTACAGGAAAAACTGCGGCGCAATGCTGAGAAGCAAGAAGCGGCTCTCGCTGACCTTTCGGATGCGGAGGCGCATTTGCAACAAAAACTCAAGCCGTTGACGGATGCGCGAAAAGCGGCTTTGGAACAGATGGCTCGTAATTTGCAAAATGCTCAAAACCCCGCAGATCAACAGGCTAATCAGCGCCCTAATCTTGACCAAGTTGCTCAACAATTAGAGCAATTGGCCCAGCAACTTGCGAAGATGACCCCTGAAGAGCGGCAGAAATTGGCAGACCAGCTTAATCAGCAAGCCAAGCAAATGACAGCCACTGACCCGCAGACCGCTCAAAATTTAGCCGCTGCTGCAACGGCTTTGCAACAAGGAAATAGTGAGCAGGCTGCCAAACAACTCCAGCAAGTTGCCCAAAACGCTCGTGAAACGCAGCAGCAAGTTGCGGGTCAGCAAGCCGTTCAGCAGGCGCTCGGCACGATTCAGCAGGGGCGGCAACAGCTTGCTCAAGCTGGGCAACAACAAGCGCAAACTGGGCAAACTGGGCAAACTGGGCAAACTGGGCAGCAGGGCCAAAAAGCAGGCAGTGGTGGTGGCTCCAGCGCCCAGAATTTGGGCCAGCGCCAGTCTGAGAGTAAAGCAGGTGTTGACCAAAATCACCCTGTGGTTTCAGACTCCAAAGGGAATAAGCGGGATATAATATATCAACCCTACAAAGCTTCGGGCCAAAAAGGTCAAACTGATTCTGTGCAAGGTCAACAGGGCCAACAAGGTCAAACAGAAATTCAACAGGGCCAAAACGAATTGCCTGGCACAGATAACGCTTCTGTTGTACCCTATCAACAAATTTTCCCTGAATACAACCGCGCCGCAGGTGAAGCCTTAGACCGTAGCGCTGTTCCACCGCATCTCAAAGAATATGTCCGCAGCTATTTTTCGCAATTAGAGCCAGCATCTGCCCCAAAATAGGTTTTTGAAATTCTTTGAAACTAAAATCTGGTCTAATTGACCTGTAGTTCCTGAGGAGCGAATTAAAGATGACCCATCCGCCCCAAGTCGCGCCTAATGCCGCGTTCAGCCCCGATGAGTTTCGCCAACGGGCCCAGATTATTGAGGCCGAAGTTGGCCAGGTGATTGTTGGCCAACGCGACCTCATTCGGCAGACTCTGGTGACTCTTTTGGCTGGGGGCAATGCCTTATTGGAAGGCGTGCCAGGCCTCGCTAAAACCACACTTGTTCGCACTTTAGCGGAAGTGATAGATTGTAAATTCAGTCGGATTCAGTTTACGCCCGACCTGATGCCCGCCGATATTGTGGGCACAACCTTAATTAGTGAAGATGAGCATGGCCACAAAGCTTTTCGCTTCGAACCAGGGCCGATTTTCGCTAATCTGGTGCTGGCCGATGAGATCAATCGAGCTACGCCTAAAACCCAAAGTGCGCTTTTGGAAGCCATGCAGGAGCATACGGTTACGGTAGCCAAGACAATTCATGTGCTTCCGCCGCCCTTTTTTGTCTTAGCAACGCAAAATCCTTTGGAAATGGAAGGAACTTATCCCCTTCCTGAAGCGCAACTTGACCGCTTTCTGATGAAAATCAACGTAACCTTTCCTACCTCGGCAGAACTGGTAGAAATTGCCAATCGGACAACGGGAGCTAGACTTCCCCAGCCGCGCAAGGTGGCCAACGGCGAACTCATCAAGCGGATGCAGTCGCTCGCCCGTACTGTGCCGATTGCCAGCCATGTTCTGGCTTATGCGGCCCGTTTGATCACCGCGACGCACCCGCAGACGAAGGATGCTCCGTCCATTGCACGGCAATATATCCGTTATGGGGCTTCGCCACGCGGGATGCAAGCCTTGATTTTGATGGGCAAAATTTTGGCCCTTCTTGATGGGCGGCTCAATGTCGCTTTTGCCGACCTCCGCGCCGCCGCGCTGCCCGCTTTGCGCCATCGTTGCATTCTCAATTTTGAGGCCCAGGCCGAAGGCGTTAGTTCCGACGAAATCGTGAAAGGTATCTTGGAGTCTGTGAAGGATGAATAGTAAAAAATTAGAGCCAAATGCTGGCAGCTGGAGCAGTAACGGCAAACACTCGCATCCCTTAAAGGAGAAACCCATGTCCACAACTATCGTGCAGAAATTTGATCGTTCGATGATTGAAGTCTATCTTCAGGAACGAGATTTTAAGTATCTCACAGACCGCGATGGTGATTTTCGCTTAGATTTCGTTTACGACGAGGAAACGGATTGCGAACCTTCGGTTTGGTTCATCACAGAAGGCGAAGAAAACGAGATTTTCGTGATGCGCGGGCTTTCAAACAAGCGTATTCGCAAAGAAGACTGGGAAAAAGCGACCAATCTATGTAATGAGTGGAATCAGAAACGGCGCTGGCCGAAAGCCTATCTAAACGTGCGCGAACCTGAGGAGAGTACCGCTTCCATTCACCTGGAATTTCAGATCGATTTGGAACATGGCATTCACCAAGATTTGCTCAATAGTATGGCAGCCACTTTTCTCGCGTCTTCGTTTAACTTTTGGCGTTGGTTGCATCAAGAACAAGGGATGTAAACCTCCGCAAAGCTCATGTTAGCCTATGGAAAACCTCTTCGAAGCAAGCTTTTTACGCAAATTAGACCGCTTGGCCTTAGTGACGCGGCGGGCAATGGGGGGCGAAATGCAAGGCGAACGCCGTAGCCCACGCCGGGGAACTTCGGTTGAATTCGCTGATTTTCGCCCCTACACCACGGGCGACGATTTTCGCCAAATTGACTGGAATCTCTATGCGCGGGCCGAGCGGTTTTTTCTCAAGCTCTTTGTAGCCGAAGAGGAATTAACCTTCCATTTGCTTTTGGATAGCAGCGCCTCGATGGATTGGGGTACGCCCAACAAGTTGCATTATGCTCGACGATTGTTGGCGGCCTTTGGTTACATCGCTCTCAGTGGCTTAGACCGCGTCACAATCACGAGTTTCGTAGGCGGCAAGGCTCACCAACTCCCTGGCGTGCGGGGAAAACGGGGAGCTTTGCCGCTCTTCACTTTTCTGCAAAAAATTGCGCCGAGCGGCCCAGGGAATCTGGCCGCAATGACTAAACGCTACAGCCAAACCGCCAAAAACGGGGGGCCTCTCCTGCTTTGTTCTGATTTGCTTGATCCTACCTGGAAAGAAGCACTTAGAATTCTCTCTTCGCGCTCGTTTGAAATCACCTTGCTGCATGTTCTCGCGCCTGAAGAGCTTGAACCACAGATAGATGGTGATTTTCGACTCTTAGATAGCGAAACCAACACGCTGGTCGAGGTTACAGCAGATTTAGACCTCTTGAATCGCTATCAGCAAAATTTGGCAGCTTGGCGCAGCGAAATTGAAACTTTCTGCCATGGGCGCAAGATAAACTATCTTTTCGTTAATTCGGCGCTCCCATTGGAAGATTTTGTCCTTAATCAAGTAAGAAAACGAGGAATTTTGCGATGATCATTCGGGTGCGGCTGATCAAACCGCTCAAAAACAAAATTATTACTTACGAAAGCGAATTGCTCAAGCGCACAGAAACTTCTCTTTTAATCCATGCTCGCTGGCAACAAGCCCGTTTAGATTTAGATTATGTTGTTTTTGAACCAGGTGATAATTTCTTTGAATACTTCTATTCTGACCGTTGGTATAGCATCTATATCATTTATAGTGCCAAATGGCAACTAAAAGGTTGGTATTGTAATGTTACTCGGCCCGCGATCTTTACAGAAAATCGAATTGAATCAGAAGATTTAGAATTAGACCTCTTTGTTTCAGCAGATTATCAAAAGATTTTTGTGTTGGATGAGGACGAATTTGCGGCGCGTGGCTTAGAAAGCAGTGATCCTGGAGCTTATCAGACCGCTTTAGCGACACTTGCCGAGTTGCAGGAAAGAGCAATGCAGGGCAATTTGCCCACAGCCGAAAAGTGGGTTAGGCAACTGTGTAAGGTTTGAAAATGTCATTTCTTGCGCCTTTAGCACTTTTCAGTGCAGCGATTCTGGGGCCGATCATTGTAGCAATCTATCTTTTGAAGCTGCGCCGCGAAGATAAAGTGGTTTCTTCGACCTTTCTTTGGCAACAAGTCGTGCGCGATGTTGAAGCCAATGCTCCTTGGCAAAAATTACGCCGTAATCTGCTCCTTTTACTCCAGTTAATTATTCTGCTTTTCTTGGTTTTAGGTTTAGCACGCCCCTTTTTTCCAACACAAGGGACTACAGGAAGCAATTTAATCCTTATTCTTGACCGTTCAGCGAGTATGGGCGCAACTGATGAAACGCCTAACCGCCTGGAAGTTGCCAAAGAATTAGCGATTAAGCTGATTGATCAACTTCCTGACGAGGGGCGGGCGACATTGATTGTAGCTGGTGACCCGCTTGAAATGCCAGCCTCAGCGACTAAAGACCGTTTAGAATTGCGTAAAGCCATTCAGAATGTTGCTTTGCACAATGGTGGGGGCAGCGACCTCACACAACCGCTGGCTTTAGCGGCGGCGCTGGCGGCCCGCGAAGACCAAAGCGAAGTTGCGATTATCTCCGACGGCAATGTAAAACTCCCTACTGACCTCAAAATGCCCGCGACGATTCGCTATTTCCCGATTGGCAAGAGTGGTAAAAATGTAGCAATTAGTGCTTCGGCATTGCGGGCAAATGCTACGGGCCAGACGCTTTTTGTGCAAGCCACAAACTATGACACTGCGGTTACGACGTGCAGAATGGATATTTATTTGGATGGGACTCTTTTTAGTGCTTATAATTTGACAATTGAGCCTGGACAAGAACAAAGCGTTGTTGTCGAAGTTCCTCCAACCGCTAAGATTGCAGAAGCGCGTTTAAGTGCTAAAGATGTGCTTCCTACTGATGATCGTGCTTGGGCAACGAGTACATTAGGCGAAGAAACAAAAATTCAGCTTGCTGGCCCTGGAAATCATTTCTTAGAGACGGCTTTAGCTCTTTTGCCTGGCGTAAAAGTCACGACTAATACGACGACACTTGACCAAACAAACTCTCAATTCGCTTTGACTATTCTTGATAGCGTTATGCCCGCAAACCTGCCAAATGGCAATTTACTCTTTATTGCGCCACCCCAAAGTACGGCTTTTTTTTCCGTTACGGGTACGCTGGATTTTCCCACCATTAAGCCTGCGTCAAGCGATGAACCGCTTTTGCACAACTTGAGCCTCAACGAGATAAACATTCTTCAAGCGGTTCGGTTTGTGCCAGGAACGTGGGCGCGGGTGCTTGTAGAGAGCGACGGAGCGCCACTTTTGGTGGCGGGAGAGCGCGAGGGGCGACGAATTGCAGTGTTAGCTTTCGCTTTACAAGAATCTGATTTACCGCTTAATGTGGCTTTTCCCTTACTGCTTTCAAACCTTGTCAGTTTCCTGGCTCCAGGGAGTGGTGCAGAAGCTGCCCAGCTTTTGCCCAGCCAGCCGCTGGCCCTTCAGGTTGACCCCGCGATCACTGAGGTGCGCTTGACACGCCCAGATGGGCAGAAACTTAGCTCTCAAGCAAGTCTTTTGCAACCAAAGCCAACTCTTCAGATTCAAAACGGACAATTTGTTTATGCTGAGACTGATTCGTTGGGAATCTATACGGTTGAATTAGTGAAAAACCAAGAAATTATAGCCCAGCACCGTTATGCCGTTAATCTTTTTGCGCCAGCCGAGTCGGCGCTCAAGCCCCAAAAACAACTTTCAGTTGCCCAAACAAGTGGGCTTAGATTAGCAGTTCCTAACGAGCGCGTTGGCAAACAAGAGTTTTGGCGTTGGTTGGCAATGGCTGCTTTTGCAGTTTTAATCCTTGAATGGTTAGTTTATCAGCGAGCTGGCTTAACTTATCTGCGCCAGCAATGGCAAGTGCGAAGGAAAAAAGCCTAAAAGTAAGAGCCTAATCCTTTTTAGCATAAGGCCATGTGGCTTTAACCAGTTCGGGTAAGATTTTGCCCGCAGGGCCTTGCAAAAAGTAGGATTTTTCTGAAAAGTGAGGTGTAACATCGGGATTGATCACTACGAGCTTTGCAGTTGCTTTAATCAGCATTGGAAGGGAAGCAGCAGGTTGAACCAAGCCCGAAGTGCCAATCGTAAAGAAGAGATCGCAGGTTTTTGTAGCTTCCCTTGCCTTCGCTAAGACTTCTTCTGAGAGATTCTCGTGAAACCAAACAACATCAGGCCGCAATAAACTCCCAGTTTGAGGACAACGCGGTGGAACCTCGTCTGTTTCTGGCCAACTTTCAACGATAACCCCATCATCAAACCGCTTCGTTCGCATAATATTACCGTGCAATTCGATAACATTTTTGCTACCTGCTCGTTTATGAAGGCCATCCACGTTTTGGGTGATTAAGGTGAATTTGGGAAGTTTTTGCTCCATTTCGACTAGGGCTAAATGCCCCGCATTCGGTTCAGCTTCAGAAACTAACTTCCGCCGCCAAGTGTACCATTCCCAAACCAGTTTGGGGTTGCGCTTAAAAGCTTGGGGGGTTGCAAGCTCTTGGAAGTCATACTTTGCCCAAATCCCCGTCTGGGCATCCCGATATGTTGGAATCCCACTTTCAGCCGAAATCCCTGCGCCTGTCGAAACTACTACATCTTGCGCGTGGCGCAAGGCTTCAATAAGCTCCAGCGGAATAGAAACTGGCTCATTGCTCATCTTCTAAGCTCCTTGCTAAATTCTACCTAGCGGTTACTATTATAATATAAACCAATTGAGCCTTAAAAGCAAAAAAAAGCAGCTTTAGGCTCAAGAAAAGCATGCTTTTCTTCCTTTTCCCAAGCAAAATTAGGCTTTTATTCTGGCCCTTGCAAAGCAGCAAAGATTGTGCTATACTAGCTGCATTGGACAACGTATGGTACTGCGAGACTTGCATCAGTGATCTTTTCTTCCTTCTCTATGCGCTCGTCAGAACTTCATTCGCTCCGAAGAGTGTACGTTGTTAGCGCCAGAGCGAGGGGCAGGCTCTTTAGTTCTGATTACCCCAGTTGCGCCGGAGTTTGGTAGTTTGGAAGATAGGCTTCTAATTAGAGGCCCCAGTGACTGTCCCGCAAACTTGCGGGCAGGGAGATCTATTGCATGCGAGTTAAGTTATTTGTTGGAAATTTGCCGTGGAGTGTTGGTGATCCGGACCTAGAGCAGTTGTTCGGGAAACATGGTCAAGTTGAGAGTGCCCGCGTGATTGTGGACCGCGACACAGGTCGTTCACGAGGATTTGGGTTTGTAGAGATTGATGGTGACCCAAAAACCATTATTGATGCGACCAACGGCCAAGAAATTGAAGGCCGGCCCATGCGAGTCAATGAAGCCGAAGAAAAAGAGTCCAATCGCTCCTTTGGTGGTGGCCGGAGCAGTGGTGGTTCACGTGGCGGCAGCAGCCGTGGCGGGCCTCGCGGCGGTGGCAGCCGTGGGGGTTACTAACTAGCTCCTTTCGCCAGGTGAGTCTTTCTTAAATAGATAGCTAAAAGCCTCCGTTTCGATTTAGAAATGGGGGCTTTTCGTTTGGCTAAACAATAAATGATAGAGGAGAAAGCCGATCTTCACCGGCCCTCTTCTATCATTTTAAGCTTTGGGGACTTTAATCTTATTCTGGAGTGGGTAAGATCTCAGGTAATACCTCAAGCCAAAGAGAGGAATTATTATTTCCCAGGTGGTCACCGCTGCTTTTGGAGAATAACGAAGCTTTATAGAGATTTTCAGCCGGTTGGGCCGTGCGGCTGACCCGGGCCAAAACGTGAATTTCGACCACATCTTTATCAAAAAGAGGCCCAATATCCACAATAGCGATATTCCCGGCTTTTTCGGAACTTCCCCAGCTACTGGTGACGTTGAGCAACTCAAGGAAGCTCGGCAAAAAGCTGAAAACCTCGACAGCATCGGCTCGCCCACCGGTGTTGGTCACGCTGAGGGTAAGGTCAATTATGTCGCCGACGCGGGGTTTTGCAGGCATCACTTTTTTGATGGCTAGGGCCGGGTCGCCACTCCGCCGATCCGGCCCGCTAACGCTGCTCCCTGGGCTGGCGGTTGGGCTTGTGCCTGGTGAAACAGGGTCGCGGGGCGGCGCAGGAAGTGGGTCACGAGGGGGCACGGGAACTTGGGCTGGATTAACTGGTTCATGGCCATAGACTAGGCTCAAGTTAAAGGCTTGAAGAAACAGCAGCGTAACCAGCCCTCCGACGGTCAGAACTAAACGGAAGCCAAATTTTTTCATCAGCATTTCCTTTGCTTATTTGTTCAAGAGCGGGACATAGGTTGCTATGTCCCGCTCAACTTTTCCAGAAACAGAACTACCTTGGCGCGGTAGTAGAAATCGCGCTGCCGCCCCCTGCGGGGGGATTCGTGCCCGTTACGACCAAGTTGCGAATTTCAGCGCGGTTGTTGGTCTCATCAGTTTCTTGATTCGCGCCATAGACAACCGTGGGGTTCCAGCTATCCGCATAGACATAGAGATCAGTTGTGCCATTTGCAAACCAACCTTGCCAGCGACTAGAATCTATATCAAAGTGCCCATTGCCCGTTGCTAAGGACTTCAACGTGACACTTTGGCCAGCTTGGAGGGTTTGCGAAATTTGCCAAGCCAACCCAAAGCAGTAGGAAACGTTTGAGGTCCCACAGGTCTGATTCCAACGGACATTAGCTGCGGTTGGCGGCGTATTTGGATTGAGATAGAGATCAACCCAGAACGGAGCCGCTACTCCCTTACCCTGATTGGTTACGACCACACTAATCTCAACGGCCTCACCTGCGCTAAAGGTCTGCTTGGCTGGATTGAGGCTGACACTAGAGACGACCAAGTCGGGATTTTCAACTACCGTGACTGGGGTCGGGGTCAGTACTGGGGCCGGCGTTGGCGTTGCGGGTGGGGTATAAGGGATGTTTTTCGCAATAAAGGGTAGGTAGACGTTTGTTGCAGCCTGAACGGTAGTCTCGTCTTCGGACGAACCCTTGTTGCTTGTGGTGTCATCGCTGATCTCAGCTTCGATTGTAATCTTATTGACACCTGTGGGCAAGGTACTATTGACCGTTACCGCAAAGTAGACAATCCCGCTCTGCCCTGGGCCCAGGGAACCTTTCGGGGGTACAAGATAGATGCAAGTTGTCCCTGCGGGGTCACCATTCGCGCAAGGTGTTCCATCGGCATGTTCCCAAACCCCTGGCAAAGCTGCTAAACCGGGCCCGCTCTGGCTGGAATTGAAGGTTGCGTTAGCCGGAACGAAGATCTTAATCTTGACATCCTGGGCGATGCCCGAACCAGTATTGGTGTAGTGGATGGTGTAACGCAAGACTCCACCGGGCTTGACAGCCTGGCCTTCATCGGTAACAAGGATCCGCAACTGGGAGATGGTTGAGGTCAAGCTTGCGGTGTTATCCACAAGATTGCCATCAATCTCTGCATCAGAAGTGATGTTGGCAGTGTTTGTAATGTACAAAGCCGAATCGGGGAGCGTACTCGTGACCAACACTGTGAAGGTAAGTTTACCTTGCCCTTTCACAGGCAGGATACCTAACCGATAAGAGCAGGCTGACCCTGCAACCCCAGCGTTTTCGCAACTCCAGCCCGTTGAGCTTCCGCTAGAACTAAAGCTGGTGTAAGCGGGAACCTTCTCGGTGATCACTGTGCCACTGGCATCCATGTGACCTGCATTAGTATAGGTCAACGTGTAGGTGATCGGGCGGCCTGGTTGGGCCTTCAGACCACCGTCGCTCTTCGCCAATTGCAGATCGGGGCTATTATCGTTATCCTTGATCGTTGCAACAACGAGGCTGGCCCTGCTTTGCACGTAATTGGAATCTTCACTACTCAGCCAGCTGAAAGCCGTGCCCTCGTGCCAACCTTCCAAAAGGGTATCGTCCACCGCTGCAATCGTAACGGTTTGCGGGGTTCCATAGTTTTCAGGTGTGAAGGTGAGCTTAGTTGGGTTTAGCGTAACCTGCCCATCGGTCAAGATGGACACCACAACATTCTTCGTGGGCGGGCCATAAATGTCGTTAGACTTTAGTTGCACCTGATAGGTCTTAGCTGGGCCTCCTTCAGCCAACTCCAGGCTGGTTGGGGAGCTTTCTACTAAGCTATCATTATCATCAATGAGGAGATAGACCCCATTCGCAAGCCCCGTCGTCCCCATAAAGTCCTGATCCGCCGCGCTGGTCGAGACCACCTTGTGGAAGATAGCGGCGGCGTGCGTTCCTTCCAGGATGCTGTTATCGAGCGCCGAAACGGTTACGGTCTGGGAGATACTTGCATTTCCAGGGCTAAAGGTCAGGCTTGAAGGGGTGAAAGTAATCTGCCCCGTAGACTGAACAATCCCTAGTTGATCAAAGGGAAATGGGAAGATGGTCACGTCGGCGGTGGGGGAGCCACGCAGCGAGACTTGATAGGTTGCGGAGGCCCCACCTTCGGTTAAATGGAGTTTGAGTGGTGAAATATTCACCTTCGAATCATTATCTTCAATGAAGACCGGGAGCGGATTCCCATCCGCATAAGTGTTGAAGCTTGGTTCTTGGATATAGCCCCCATTGAAGATCGCATCGCTACTGGTCAGCGTATGGAGAATTGCGCTATTATGCAACCCTTCAATCACGCTATCGTCAACCGCGCTCACCATGACTACCTGTTGCTTCGCCCAGTTACTGGGGGTGAAGGTCAATTGCGTTGGCGTGACGGTAATTTGGCTGTCAAGGGGAGTCAGCGTGATGAGGACATCCGCTGTGGGCGCAAACTGCAAGTGGATGGCATAAGTATCGTTAAACCCATCTTTGTCCAGGATTCCTTCCCCAACGATGGTGCTTGCGGCACTTTGAAGGAGATAGGCCACGGGTTTGTCATTGTCGGTAACTTCCACCTTGACATTGGCTGGCACAAGGTTGTTGTAGTTGAGATCGCTGCTGGTGACGGTGTGGGTAATCAAAGCTGTCAAGAGGCTTTCGGGCTTCTTGTCATCAACGGCCACCACGCTCACCGTCTGATCTTGATTCCAGTTCGTCGCATCAAAGGTCAAGGTCGCGGGCGTTAAGGTAAGCTGCTTGCTCCCATCATTCGTGTTGACTGCGACGCTGCCACTTGGCGGGGCACTGAGCCGCACCTTGTAGGAATCGGTCTTCCCACCTTCAACCACACTGAGCGTCGGGGTAACGTCGCTGCTGCCATTGATGAGAACTTCAGCAAAGACCAACCCCGCATCCACCGTATCCGTAACGATGCCAGACTTTAGGATGACGGCGGCGGTAGCACTAAAGGGGCTGGTAGCGGAGGCCACAAAACTGCTGTCGTTATCTATGCTTCCTTTGAAAGCTGGGCTAAAGGTGTAGCCTAAAGGAGCGCTCACAACGACGGTGTAGCTGCCTGGCTTGGCACTGAGGCTGTAAAGGCCCTTAGAGCTTGAAACCGTCTTCGTCACAACGGTGCTACCACTAAGCAAGCTGACATTCACTCCTGCGATGCCCGCTTCACCTGGGTCTTGGATTCCATTGTAATTCAGGTCTTCCCAGATGAAGTTGCCGACTGTGCCAGAGCGATAGAGGCCCGCATCCCAGAAAGTATTGGTGATGACCCCAGACTTGATGAGGATGGGGTTTGTCCGGCCTGTGGTGAGCGAAGCAGCGCTGTTTTTGTCTGAGGCTCCAACCCCTACTGGGCTAAAGCTAAAGCCCGTGGGCAGCCCAAACTCTACCGTGTAGGTGGCTGGATCAACCGTGAAGCTATAGGCTCCGGTGCTATTGGTTGAAGTTGCATTGACGACTTGATCCTTACCCGTAGCATCGCGGCGATAGAGCTTGACATTTACTTCTCGGATCCCTTTCTCGCCTGCATCCTGAATCCCATCGGCGTTCAGGTCTTCCCAAACGAAGTCGCCGATAACTCCAGGTTTGTAGACCCCCGCATCCCATTCAAAAGCATCTGTCGGGTCGCCAGAAAGGAGCGCGATAGTGGCACAGCCCTTGCTGTCAACATCACTATCTTTCGCCCAGTCTGTCCCAACATCTGCTGGCGAAAACTTGTAGCCTGTCGGTAGATTCTCTATGCAAAGGCTATAATCACCTGGCCGGACATTTTGGAGGCGGTAGAGGCCCGTTATTGAGCTAGTGGAAGTCATGGTGATAACAGTGCTGGTCCCCTTGAGGTACAACTTCACTGTTGCGGTCACACCTTTGGTCTCGTTTGGATCCTGGATTCCATTGGCATTCACGTCTTCCCAAATGCGGTCCCCAAGCGTTACGTTCTGGTACAAACCTGCATCCATATCCGATTCGGTCTCACCAGAAGTAGTCGTAAAGACAGCGGTTTCGCGCGTTGTGGTAAAGACATCGCTGTCAACGGTGTCGTTGTTGGTCCCTGACGCAAGCCCCGCATCCTTAGGGCTAAAATTATACTTAGCTGGCAAGGTATACTGAAGCTTGTAACCCCCAGGGTTCAAATTGGTGAAGGTATAGAGCCCCGTGGCGTTGCCTACTCCTGTCGTCAGCGTGCCAGTGTAGCTCCAAGTTTTGGTCGTGGCATCCCAGAAAAGCAACTGAACGGTGCTTCCCGCGAACCCTAGCTCATCGGGGCCTTGGAAGCCATCCGCATTCGCATCTTCCCAAACTCGCGTTTCGATCTTGACCTTCTTGTAGGTCCCTGCGTCCCAGTTGGTTTGGGTCGTGCCATATAACAACGAAGTAACCGTTATTAAACCAGTTGAATCAGGATCGCTATCGGTGGTGTCCTTATTGGGATTGCCGGCATCTTGCGGGCTAAAGGCATCATAGCCAACCTTGGGGGTAACTTTGATTCTGTAGGTTGCGGACAGGGGAGCAGTAGTTCCTGTAGGTAACAACCCTGTGAAACTATAAATGCCGGTTGCCAGACTGGTCGTATTCGTAATCGAGGTGCAAGTGCCAGAACTATCGCAGCCGAGTAATTCGACCTTCGAACCCCCCACGCCCAACTCGTTCAAATCCTGAATCCCATCGGCGTTGAGGTCTTCCCAAACTCGGCCACCGAGCGTTGCGCCGACATACATCCCCGCGTCAACGTCATCGGTATGCCGATTGGCTCCAATTTTCACCGTTTCGCTCACCCCGTTGGTCGGGTTAGCGTCGCTATCATATTGGTAATCCCCAACATGCCAGCGCGCAAAAGAATAGCCGCTCTTCAGGGTGAAAGTAATCTTGTAAGTTCCACTGACCAGGTTGGAAATCCGATAATTTCCATAGGCATCGGTCTTGGTAGAAGTATACCAGGAGGTGTTTTTTAACTGAAGCGTTACGGTAACACCTGAAATACCAGGCACTTCAGCGGCTTCCTGAACGTTATTACCATTCTTATCTTCCCAGACCAAGTTCCCAATGCTCGATAAGCGATAGATTCCTGCATCACGGCGCTGAGTACCATCGCTGACCAGCGTTATTTTCTTAGTTTTCCCATAATCTGTTGAAGGGAAAGTGCTGATCGCATCACTGTCGAGATCTGTGGTATCAGTAACTAGGCTAGTGTCACCAATATCTGCTATCGTAAAGCCATATCTGTCGGGCGGGGTGAAATCAACGATGTAATCGCCCGCTTCCAAGCTTGCAAACTCATACAGCCCGTTGTTGTCTGTGGTTGTAGTTCTGGCTAAGGTATTCGTGGAGATTGTACAGGAGCTAGTAGCGCATTTCCATAACTTAACCACCGCATCCTTCACCCGAACTTCCGTTAGCAGGTCACCTTGCAAGCCATTGCTATCGGCATCATTCCACATGTAGCCCATGATCGTGTTCTTGCGATAGGCCCCAACATCCCAACCCGTTTTGGTATCAACAGGATCAGCAGTTTTGTAAGCAACCTCGATGTAACCCGTGTCGCTACTGTCCGTGATCAGAGTTGCGTTGCTGTCAGTGGTGGCTGTGCTGCCAGAAGCGCTCTTTGAACTAAAGACAAAGTCGGTTGAGGGCATTTGGAAGAAGACAAAGTAGGTTGTGCCATCTGTTAAACCACTGAAACCATAAGAACCATCAGAGCTTGTCGTTTGATCGGCAAAACCAGTTACAGCTGTACAACCAGTTCCTGAAGGGCCTGTAAGAGTTCCTGTACAGGCAGTCTTTAATATGACTTTCACGCCCCCGATCCCTGATTCCCCCGTATCTTGGATGCCATTCCCATTTGAGTCGAGCCAGATAAAGTCGCCGATATTGGTTTCCTTCAAACCCACATTGATGTCGGCATAGGAAACCGTTGCAGCAGAGAGGGCAGTACCACCAGCAGCATCTGCTTTGTCAATGTCAAGAGTATCAGTGCGGCCCTTATTTGCGCCAGTGTCATTGATGAAACTCTCACCAGTTGCAGCTGCCCCTGTTTTGGGGAGAGGTGATGCTGATGCTACAGTAGTACCCTTGGCAACAAACAGATAGCCCTTTGGTGGAACCACCTGGATAAGGTATTCCCCAGGCTGCAATTCATTGAAGGCATAAGTTCCATCGTTTGTCCCGTCATTCTTCGTGGTTGTCGTCAGGGCGGTAGTCCCGCTAATCACGGGGTTGCCACTCGCGTCCAGGAGGTTGATTGTGACTCCGTTTTTGAGTCCATCTGCTGGTGTATCAGAAGTAGAATACAACCCATTGTTATTTCCGTCTACCCAAGCCTTGCCTGTGATTTTTCCCCCGTCCCGCAGCCCGATATTGCGGATGGTAGCTCCACTGGCTGAAGCATTGAAAGCCGCTGTGCGAGCTTTACTGTTGCCAGTAAGCGAGGTTGCGGAACTTTTTGCGACATCGGCGGCGGCAGTAGTATACAGCATCTTGCTGAAAACATAGCCAGTTGGGGTAGTAGTGGTTGTGCCTTTCGGGCGCACGACCTCGACGATGTAGTTTCCAGGCTCCACTGTGAAACTATAGTTTATTGAATCAGCAGCAATACTGGCAGCCGCTATTGCCGTCGTCTTCTTTGAAAGGGGTAGCCCGTCACTACCTAACACGGGGTTGCCACTGCCATCTAAAAGATTGACGGTGACATACGCAGGGGCATCATCAGTTGCAGCTGTAGTGATAATACTATCATTGTTTTTATCGTACCAAACCAACCCCTTGATCACCGTAAGTGGGGTAAGGCCCGCATCCCAACCAGTCTCAGAACTCCCTGCGAGGATGATGGGTTCTGTCCAACCCTTCTTCGTGCCTGAATCGTAGGGGTCGCTAGAAAGCCCTTTCTTGGTGAAGCCAAAAGCAGGGGGGCTGGCTGGAACATTAGCTCCAGCGGCAGCTCCTGGGTCAGAGGAGGTTGCAACATAGGCATCCAAGTCAAAGGTGACCGTGTATGTACCGTCAGCGAGGTTGGGGAAGAAGTAGTAGCCATACTTACTAGTCTGTTTGCCAGTTGCTCCTGCCGTCGTTAGAGCATACTTCCCTGTAGTAGTGTCCAGCTTATACAGTTTGACATCTACGCCCGTCACGCCGATGGTATCTTTTTGCTCACGACTGGTAGCAACAGCACCATTGGTATTGTTCCAAAGTTCTGCGGTCGCGGGCGTAGGATCCCACCAGCCATCAGGAGTAGCAGGAGTATCAGTCCATGTCTCGCCAGCATCAAAGGCATTAGCAGTGGTTCCACCTGTTATGTCAGCCCAACTCTCACTACTCGCTGAATTGTTTGTGTGATCAATGACGCTATTTTTGTTGGCATCATTCCAAACAAAGCCACCGAGCATGTTACAGGCGGGAAGAGCAGCTAAGTCTGCTGGTGTAGTCCCTGGGTTTAATGGGAGTCCATCAACTGTTACCCCATCTGTAACATTCCAATTGTTCTGGGCGGTGGTATTGGCCGCTACATCTCCTGTCACAACAGCTCCAAAAACATTACACCCAACGCTTATTCCTAAGCCAGTGTAGCCAGGTTCATTGGGCTTGTTTGTGAAAGCAGTAGGATTGACACGCACATAGCCCATGTCTACGAGGCTATCAACAGTAACATTAACATCCTTCTCATTGCCTGAGAAGAAGGTGTTTTGTACTAAGACTGCACCTTTATCAACAGAAAGCCCATATCCAGTACCTCCCCCACTGTTTGTATAGCCTTTGATGGTGTTGAAGTTGATGCGAACACGGGAATTCTTTGCACCAGCGTAGGTCAAGTTCCAGGTAGCGTTTTCAAGTGAGGTTCCTAGTGTACTAGTATCGGCAATGCGAATGCCGATCCAGTCACTAGTTGCATCATTGATCGTTGTGGCACTATTATCAATGGTATTGGCATC